>RCNE010000061.1_pt1 | contig 86788 bp, 78 predicted proteins | sample 2041361 | NCBI WGS metagenome assembly RCNE01 (sample SAMN09708229, study PRJNA481090) | Marine sediment metagenome, whole genome shotgun sequencing project. | reverse complement strand
GAATTTTTCTTCGAAAATTCCAATCTGACAACCACCGCCTGGTTCTCGCGGAATAATCTTCTCGGATTTTTCCACAAGGTAACCATAGCTGAACCATTACCAAAGTTCAGAAAAGGGTACGTTTAGTTATACATTTTGAGCGATAATTTACACAAACAAACCATTAACATAAAACACTAATTCCATGTTTTAAAGTTTAAATAAGCCTATTCTGACTTAATTGAACTATTACTTTTAAACCCACCTTTATCTAGACTTTCATAATATCCCAAAAGTGTTTAATTAAGGCACCCTTTAAATGACCTTTAAGTGTCCCATAAAAGGTCAATTAAAAATGACTTGAAATGGGACACACCAAAAAGAGATTTTTTACAGAGAGGAAATCGTGCCTTAAAACGGCCCTTTTTTCAGTCCGGTTTATAATTCTTTTAAAAAGAAAGTATGCTTTGATCAATATGACCAGTTAGTTCAATCAAAAACAAAGTTATAGGTCAATGAAACAAGGGGGCTGTTCAATATGGAAAGCTCGAAAGCACCAAGAGGACTATCCCCAAAAATTTCACCGTTCTCCCCACCGTTCCTTTGTGTATAGTAAATACTGTAAGGGTTTCTTCTTGCGTATAGATTATAAACGGTAAAGGTCCAATCGCCGGACCATCTTTTGCTTTCACTTTTAACACCCCTGATATTCCATGAAAAATCAAGTCGATGATATGTAGGTAACCTCGCGTTATTACGTTCCAAGAAAAGCGGTGTATCTATACCTTCGATTTCTACAACGCCATTGGGTGCGGTATAAGGTCTACCAGTCTGAGCAGTAAAATTAAAACTAAGAGTGTTATAAGGGTCGGACTCAATGTTCATCGTAGCGTTGAACACATGCGTTCTATCAAAATCAGAGGCATACCATTCATTGTTATTGATTCTATCCCCTGGCTTCTCTATTTGGGAGCGTAAACGACTTCTTGACCATGTATAGTTCATCCAACCGTTAATAGTGCCCTCTGGTTTTCTTAAGCTGAATTCGGCACCGTATGCTTGTCCTTCACCTTGGACCAGATCCCGATTTATGGTTTCACTCAAAAAGAAGTCCGCCCCGGGCTTATAGGTCAAAATATTATCCACCTCTCTATAATATCCTTCTAGACCAAGTTGTATGGCATTGTTGTTTAAATTCTTATATATTCCAAAGCCATAACTATCGCTTACCTGCGGCAGTACTGTAGGGTCAGAGGTCTTCCATCGAGAAGTGGGTACGGGCGTGGTATTGTTATAAATGTTCTGTAAATATTGGTTCAATCTGGCGTAGCTTGCCTTCAACGAAGTAGTTTCGTCCAGTTCCAAGTTGAGTCCCAGTCTTGGTTCCAAGCCGTTATAGGTTTTTACTCCCGCGCCTTTTTCAAATTGCGTGGTACCCAACAACTCCCCACTGAAATCGTCGAAGGTATTTTGTGTATAGGGCCCTACAAGTACAAAATGGTTAAAACGAAGTCCCGCGGAAATGGAAAGTGCTTTAATCGGTGTCCAATTGGCATTACCATAGCCGGCGAATTCATAGCTAATTTCATTTTCCAAGGAAATCGGGAGTACGTTTTCGGCTGATCCAGGGTCAAGCGCACCCGGGCCAATATTGTAACGGTTGACCTGCCCTCCAAGATAATACTCCATATTAGGACTCTGTTTCTTTGAAAATTCTGAAATGAGACTTAGATAGTTAATTTGTGAGCTATACTCGACCTCATTATCGCTATCACGCTCAGGAAATATTATTTTGGGACTGTAGTCACTTGCGACAACTATAGTCCTTAGATTGGAATTATCCTTAAAACTATGCGACCAGTTGACAGTTCCGTTAAGGGTCATGAAATCGTATTGGTTGCTCTCTGCATTTATATTCTCAACAGGTGTCACCAGATCCAATTGGTAGAAATCCTTGGAAAAGAATCCGGTAAAGGTTACTTGATCGTTCTCTGTAGGAAGATAAAGTAGTTTCACGGTGCTATCGTAGAACCTGGCCTTGGTATTCTTTAAACGATCTGAAAAGATGGGTAATAAAAAATCGGTAACGCCGGCCCTTACTCCGGCCAGCAGCATTAATTTATCCTTAATAATAGGCGTTTCGATATTTAATCGACTGGAAACCAATCCAATACCTCCACTAAGCTTCAACTTATCTACATAGGGGTTCTTGACCTTGACATCTAGTACGGAGGTCGCCCTTCCCCCGTACCGGGATGGAATGTTGGCTCTGTAGAGATCGGATGATGAGATGACATCGGGAGTGAACACGGAAAAGAGCCCGAACAGATGGGTAGGATTAAAAACAGGAGCATAATCGTAAAGAATGAGATTCTGATCTAGGGAACCTCCACGTACGGTAAGACCATTGCTGATCTCTCCGGCATTATTAACACCGGGGAGGAGTGTCATTGCTCTAAGTACATCGAATTCGCCTACCGCCGAAGGAATCTTTTTTAGCTCTTTTGACGTTAGCCTTAAAACACCCATTTGGGGGGCTGTAAGGTTTTCGTTCAGTGTCTTGGCCTTGACGATGACCTCTGAAAGCATTTCCTGTTGCTCTCGTAGTTCAATTTTGAGGAATATATTCCTGTTAAGTTCAATTTTTCTGACCTCGGTCGCAAAACCGATATAGGTAATGGTAACCCGATAGTTATCCGCTGGCAAGGAAATTGCGAATTGACCCTCATTGTCGGTAAGCCCGCCACAGGAACATGGGTCAATGGAAATCTGCGTATTTGCCAAAGGTCTTCCCATTGCTGTTGTTTCAAGAGAAAGATCATAGCTTTGGGATTGGCAGACATATCCGTAAAACAGAATCAATATTGCTACATTACGGAAGTTTTTATTCATTTATAAACTATTATATTTAATCTATTATACTTTCAATTTCCAATCCATCCTTCAGGTTCAATACCAGTTCTAAATCGACTTTCTAAACAGGGCGCGGAGGATACAACTTCTAATGCTGGAATTGGAGGGGAAGTTTCAAAACTAAATTGTGGCGGAGGGTCTATTTCATCTTCCATAATGTCTTTTCGTTCAATAAAAATCGAATTGACAGTATTGGATGTCGCCGTGAATCGACCTAAGACAAACTCTTTATCGTCAATTGTATTGAACACGTTTCCTATTACAGCGGCAGGTGGCGGCGCATCGAAATTTCCGTTATTATCGATAATATCCTGTAATCTGCGATAGTACTGGTAGGCATCAAAGGATAGTGATAACTGTTCTAAGGAAACGACAATATTTTCATTCGTATATAACGGGATTTTTGCAGCAGGATAATTACTAACAAACGTCCCATCCGTAAAATCATCGTTTAATATTTCAATAGACTCATTGTAGCGAATGGTCCAACAAGAAGTTTCACAACCATATGTGTAATACGCAACTCTTGGAATAACACCTGGAGGAAGTGGTGTATCCCCTGTACCTTGACATTCTCCATTTCTGAATATGGCATCATCACAAATTTGACATAAAATTAGTTTCTCATACGAGCGAAATCGCCAGAAATAATAATTTTTAATTCCTGCAGGTTCATCAAAGCTCACAGCTATAGAATGTCCTGGAACGAATTTTCCCGAATCCTCCCTAAACGATAGCTCTTTATCATATGTCACAGCAAGCTCGGAAATAGGAACTGGGGCGATAACCGTTTCTGGAAAGGACTTATAGGTGCTACCGTCGGTCAAAGTGACGTTCAGTTCCCAAGTTTCACCAGTGTTGACAACAAAGTCATCTGGTGCGACATAGTTATCTGTCTGTTCTCGCAAAGTTACTGATTCACCCGAGTCGAGATTGTCAAAAGTGACTATGGCCCCTTCTTGAAATATGTTTCTGTATATGCCGAATTCATTACTGGTCCTCTGAATATTAATAAACGAAGAGCCAACGGTTGAACTTGCTTGACCTTCGATTATAGTCAAATCGTCAACAAATTGAAATTCGGGGGCGACGGGGTCTATGCAACTTAATTGCATAATACAGAGAAATAGACTCAGACGTATTAAATCAGAATTTTCTACACAAGTTTTTATCATTCCGTTTAAGCATTTCAAAATAATTATCATCTTGAATTTACTAAATTAATCTTAGCTTTAAGGGTATTGACAACAGGGACCTTAAACTAAAATCTTATTACTTATTTTGAGAGGTAAGATATTGTGTCACTTTTGAACCGATATATCCATGAATTTACTTGATGTTTAAATTTAAAACAACCTTAATGTAAGTTTAGAGAAATAGAAGATAAAGGAATATAGAAAAAAACGAATTTATTTGGTTACGGGACGTCTTCATGTTATTGGTAAGTGAATTCCCAAAGTTCGGTAAAAGGAACGTGGCTGTTGCAGAACAATAATTTGAAACTCAAAGTTCAAATAAAGGTGTTTTGCATTAAATGGACTAAGTTCAATAATACCCACCCTTTTCTAGACGTTGTCCTATTAATTTGAACTTATTTTGTGGTTTATTATACTCATCACATTGTCTTTACGTATTGAATTTAACAAAATAAATCTTTTGGAAGGATCTCGTCAATTATTCCACCGAAAAGGTGTATCGGGACACGGTATGGTAGGTTTCACCTGGCCTTAATTCAATAGTAGGAAAATCTTTTTGATTAGGGGAATCGGGAAAATGTTGGGTCTCTAAACAAAATGCGGTTCGAAAATCATCCTTGGCACCCGATTTTAGCTCGTTCTCCGCGTTCATGAAATTACCGCAATAGAATTGTATTCCAGGTTCTTGCGTATAAACGTCCATTACAATGCCAGAAGTATCTCCCACAACTTTTGCCGCATGGGCAAGCTCTATTTCACTTTGTCCAACCAATACAAAATTATGGTCGTAGCCGCCACCAAAGCTTAGTTGTTCGTTAGAAGCTTCTATACGTTCCCCAATAGCAGTAAGATCCCGAAAATCGAAGGGAGTGCCTGCTACCGGTCTCAGCTCTCCTAGTGGAATCAAGCCTTGATCTACTGGCGTAAACGTGTTGGCATTTATCTGTAGACGGTGATTTAAAATCGTACCGCTTCCCTCACCGTTAAGATTAAAATAAGCATGGTTGGTCAGATTAACGATGGTAGGTTTATCTGAAGTTGCACTATATTCTATGTTAACACTATTGTTTTCTGTTAGGGTGTAAACGACTACCGTTTTTAGGTTACCAGGGAATCCTTCTTCCATATCCGGTGAGGTGTAACTCAATTCCAAGGTATACGCATTAGGCTGATGCGCTTCCCAGACCTTATCTTGAAATCCATGTTCGCCACCGTGCAGGGCGTTCGCGTTATTGTTTGGGGCTATGGTATACTCTTTTCCATCAATTTTGAATTTACCTGCTGCAATACGATTTCCAACTCTACCAATAGTTGCTCCGAAGTAGGATTCGGGGCCATTTACATACGCTTCTGTACTTCCCCTTCCGATACAAACATCAACTAATTTTCCGTTTTTGTCAGGTGTCCACAAGCCTACTATTCTGCCGCCATAATTTGTCATCGCCATTTGAAGCGACCCTTTTTTCAACCAGTATAGTTTTACCGGTTTCCCTTCTATTATCGTATCAAAGTCAGCTGCCTTCAAATTAGACTCAAAACTCGTTTCTATTTCGGCCTGCACCTCTTTTAATGAACCTTTCTTATTCTCTTCCTTGCAAGATTCCACTGCCATTATTCCTACAAGAAGCGCGAACAAGATATAGAGTTGTTTATTAAGTTTCATAGTGTGAAATGTCTTGGTTTCTAGTTTTGTTCGTTTAATTTCTTAATCAAGTTTGCTTCGTCCTGCCTGTAGGGTGTACCGTCCTTTCTGAATACTTCATGAAACCATTCATCGGGCTCGGACCCATCTTCAATCGGCGTATCCCACATATATTTGGTATTTGATTTCCCGGCGACTAGGCCCCAATTAATGGCTCCAATATTCTCCTTTTTTAAAAGGGGAAGGATATTTGAAAAACGGCTGTTTCTCGGTCTCGCCATATACTCTGTACAGATCATAGGTCTTCCATGGCTTTTTAATAGGTCGATAACATGTCCATGATGTTTTTCATCTTCGTAGTTGTGATAGCTTATGATATCGGAATTCAACGCTTGAAAGGCATTCAGTTCATGAAAATTCCATCGCCAAATACCAGCTGTTAGTGGTTGGCTAGGGTTTACCTCTCGTGCCCAAATAAAAATGTTTCTCAACAAAACAATAGAGTCTATACCTTTATCCATATTGCCTGGTTCATTGTAGAGATCCCACATTAGCACTCTTTTGTCGTTTTTAAATGTGTTCATCACGTCCTTTACATATGTTTCCAAAGCGGGATAATTCTTTTCTTCCTTAAAATTAGGTTCTCCAGGGTCCTGTGTCCAACCGGAATTATGCACGCCAACCTTGGGGTCGGGCTGTTTCCCTGCCTTGGGGGTCTTTCCCCAGACATCGTCAAAAAAAACGAACATGGTCTTTATCCCGTGCTTATCTGCAATACCCAAATAGGTTTCTACTCTGTTGATAAAGCCTTTAGGGTTAGATTTATAGGCGAGACTGTGTAAATAGACTCTCATAGTATTGAAACCGATTCCGGCAGCAAAGCCGAGTTCCCTATCTATAGTCTCGGGATCAAAAGTGTTTTCTTGCCACATTTCCAATTGATTGATCGCTGTACTGGGGTTAAAGTTTGCACCTGTCATCCAATCGTGTTTCGTATACCAATTTTCGGATTTTTCGACTGACCATTTATTTTTTACCAGTAGGTTTTCCTGTGCCATTCCTATGAAAGCTGTACAAAATAGCAGTGCAATTAGTAATGGTTTTTTCATGTGTTCTAATCTATTAAGCCGTTATATATTTTGTGTTTTTAGATTCGTTTTGAAACCAATTGAGAAGCTTTATTTAGGTCCTTCAAAGGATGTAAATTTCTAGCGATATCCCTTTTTGTTCGGTGTGGAAGCCATATAGAAGACAAGTTCACCCCCCACCATAATATCAGCATGGTCTATAAATGGTCTGTCCAATGTTTTACCGTTCAAGCTTACTTTATTTACATATACGTTTTTATCCGACTGATTTTTGGCCGTGACCGTAAACGACTTTCCGTTATCCAACTGCAGCGTTGCATTTTTTATGGAAGGGCTACCAAGGGCGTATTCTGGCGAGCCAGGGGCTACGGGATAGAAACCCAAAGAGCTAAAAATAAACCATGCGCTCATCTGCCCAAAGTCGTCGTTACCGCTTAGACCGTCCGCACCTGTTTTATATTTTTCCTTTAGGATCATACGTATTTTATCTTGGGATTTCCAAGGGGTATCGGTCCAGTTGTATAAGTAGGGTATGTGGTGTGAGGGTTCGTTCCCGTGCACATAGTTCCCTATGATGCCCTCTCTAGTAATATCTTCTGTGTTTTCAAAATACTTATCGGGCAGTTCCATAGTGAATAGGGAATCTAGATGAGCAGAGAAACGTTTCTTACCGCCCATCATATTGATCATTTCTTCTGGGTATTGGGGAACGTACAAACTGTAGTTCCATGAATTGCCCTCTATAAAACCTTGTCCGTGGGTATCCAATTCATCAAAATCCTTTTTAAAACTACCGTCATCCAGTCTAGGACGCATAAAGCCGCTTTTAGGTTCATAGACGTTCTTGTAATATTCGGATCGTTTTATAAATTCATCATAAATGGCGTTCTTACCTAGCTTCTTAGCAACCTGGGCAATCGCCCAGTCGTCATAGGCATATTCCAAAGTCTTGGATACCGAAGCCCCATTTTTATCCTCGGGCACGTAGCCTTTGTCCATATAATATTGCAAACCATCATAGTAGCCAGTTCGAGCGGTAGTACTCATGGCGTTGAGGGCATATGCTACATCAAAATCGTCATTGCCCTTAACAATGGCATCCGAAATCACCGAAACACTATGATACCCGATCATGCACCAGTTTTCATTTGCATAATGGCTCCAAACCGGAAGCATACCATGAACACTCTGGTCATAATGGGCTAGCATGGATTTTATCATATCGGCATTTCTTTTAGGCTGAAGGATGTTGAAGAGCGGATGAAGTGCGCGGTAGGTATCCCAAAGCGAAAAACTAGTATAATTCGTAAAACCATCGGCTTTATGTGTATTCATATCAAGTCCCATATATTGCCCGTCTACATCCATATATTCAGTAGGCCCTAAAAAAGCATGGTACATTGCGGTATAGAAGTTGGTCTTGGTCTCTTCGTTTTCCTCTGGGAGTTCTACTTTTTGCAGTTCAGTATTCCAGGTGTCATAGGCCTGTTCTCTCACCGATTTAAAATCCCATCCAGGTATTTCAGCCTTCATATTCTTTACGGCACCCTCGGAACTTACAGGAGATATGGCAAGTTTGATCTTGAGTTTTTCCTCTTTTTCCATATCAAAATCAAAATACATACGTATGCGCTCTCCTGCTATTTCGGGAAAATTTTTGGTCTCGTCAAATTTTTTCCAGAAGCCTTTATAAGGATGTTCGTCGTAACGTTCCCTTCCGTATTCCAAAATAGGTTTGCTAAAACTCATAGCAAAATATACGCGTCTAGTCCTAGACCAGCCATTCGTCTGCCGGTATCCTGTTACCAAGGTATCGTTCTCTACCCGTACAAAGGTCCAAACGTTCTTTTCATCATGGTTATAGATACCTGCCACGAGGTCAAGTATAACATGCGAGCGTTCTGCTTTGCTAAAAGTATATTGGTGCATCCCTACGCGACTACTAGCAGTCAGTTCAGCTTTGATATCATAATCCAATAGATCTGCTGTATAATATCCAGGTTCGGCATGTTCCTTTTCATGTGAAAAACGGGAACGGTAACCGCTATCTGGGTCGCTCTCGGTACCGGGATTCATTTTGAGTACTCCTGTAGTGGGCATGATTAAAAAATCACCTAGGTCGGAATGTCCTGTACCGCTAAAGTGCGTATGGCTAAAACCTACAATGGTATGATCATCATGTTGATATCCTGCACAATACTTATAAACATCCGGATTATATTTTCCGTTTACAGCATAGGGGATTGTATCGGTATCAGGACTTAATTGAATACTGCCAAAAGGGAGGGTGGCGCCTGGATACGTATGGCCCATTTTAGCCGTACCAATCATAGGATCTACATATTTGGCAAAGTCCTTTTCAGTTTTTGTGACGGTATTTTTTGTGGATTGTGCACTACTTAAGAATGCGCAGCAGCTAAATAGCAGTAGTAATAGTCGATTTCGTTTTTTCAAATTATTATGGTTTTGATGTATGGATTCTATTACTAGATTCGAGTTTATGGCTTTTATCTGGTTAGTTTAAGTTTCGGGTAGCCTTATTTTTTTGAAGCATCTGGCGCTACTCCCTCAAAGGTCATTACAATTGGTTTTATGGTCCCATCTTCATTGAACTCCATTTTATCCATACAGGTTACCCGGTGATCACGATCTTCATTTGGAATAGGACGGCGATGATAGACCATAATATAGTCATCCGAATCTTGTCTTTTAATAACCGAATGATGACCTGCCCCTGTAGCTATATCTCCTTCGCTAGACTCTAAAATAGTTCCTATTCGTTTATAAGGTCCAGTTGCTTTTTCAGCCATGGCGTAGGCCACCTTATAACTACCGTTGGTCCAGCCACCTTCGGACCACATAAAATAGTAGATGCCGTTTCGTAGGAACATGAACGGACCTTCAACATAACCTTCTGGTGTAATTTCCTTGAACGGATTTCCGTCTTCCCAAGGGATGAATCCGGTAAAGTCATCGTTTAGTCTGCCAAGGTTGCAATGGCTCCATCCTCCATAGAAAAAATAGTGGGTACCATCGGTATCCTTAAAAACGAACTGGTCTATGGGCTGGGCATCATTATAAAAATCGGATACTAAGGGCTTGCCCAGATAATCTTGGTAGGGTCCGCTAGGATTATCCGCCACGGCGATACCGATACCTCCAAAATGATTAATGTCGTTGTTGGGGTCGTAGCCATCCCTACTTGGTCGTTGAACGTCATTGGCACCAAAAAAGAGATAATATTTGTCCTCTTTTTCAATAATGGAAGGTGCCCATAACGCCTGTCGCAGCCATTTTATTTTTGTGGTATCCAAAATACGTTCATGTTTTTCCCAGTCTACCAGATTTTTAGAAGAGAAGGCATCAAAGTGTAGTTGTTTGCCATAATCATCGGAAAAGGTTGGGAATACCCAATAGGTGTCATCGAATACGATACCTTCCGGATCGGCGTACCAACCTTCGAACAAAGGATTATTATTTTGGCTTGAGTCTTGAGAAATACAGGTTGTGCCTAAAAGAACAAAAAGAAGAAGTATATATAATTTTTGCATTCGTATTGAAACTTATAATTAGTAATTATTTTATCTAAACGCTTTAATTTAAGTGCAATTAATTTACCAAATAGCTTCGTTGTTTTAATCCGAAGTTCGTTATCCAGCGTTGAACTCCGATTTCAGTTTTTCTATACCGTAACATAGCTACTCATTTAATTCACTGATTACTTCGAGATTTATTTTCTTAACGGCATCGATATTCATTTTATCCACTTTTCTGTCATAGGTCATAAAGCCGTTGACCTCACCTTCAACGTCTGTGGTTTGTGTATAGATCGCACCAGAAAAACCAGCTTTAACCAGTTTTTTCAATTCTTTGGCATACGCTATGTACTGCGCCGTAGTCTCTTGAGAATTCTTGAACTTTACGTAGCCCCAATTGTTATCGGGTTTCCATAGATGATCCTTTACGGCCAGTCCTATACCACCGTACTCGCCTAGAACATTGGTGCGTTGGGCATCGTACAGATACATGGCCGGTCCTGGGTAATTGTGCAGGTCTACGATGTCACCCGTGCGGTAAAAGTTGCCGCCACTTGCGGCATTCACAAGCCGACTCGGGTCATAGGCCTTGGTCCAATCAGCGATTTCTTCGGTCTTGAACTGGCCCCAAGCCTCATTAAAAGGAACCCATGATACGATACTTGGATGGGAATATAGGTAATCCATAATGCCCTTCCATTCTTTGCGATAGATAGCTTCTGATTCTGCTGTTCTTCTAAATTCGGGACCGTCGAAATACTTGCGCATCTGCCATTGTGGCCCTTCACCTCCATTGGGCATATCCTGCCAAACCAAAATACCCAATCGATCACAATGTGTGTACCATCGAGCCGGTTCTACTTTAACGTGCTTACGGATTAAATTAAAACCAAGTTCCTTAGTTTTTACTATATCGTATTTTAAGGCTTCATCCGTAGGCGCTGTATATAGCCCATCCGGCCACCAACCTTGGTCCAATGGTCCGAACTGAAAATAATCCTCGTTGTTCAGTTGCATCCTCACCACACCATGATCATCTTTTTTCATTGCTATTTTTCGCATTCCGAAATAACTACCAACCTTATCGGTCATTTTTCCATCACATATCAAGCTAATGGAAAGGTCATAAAGAAAAGGGGACTCCGGAGACCATAACTTGGGATTGTCAATTGGAATTTTTAACTCTTCACCTATGGCTGCTTTAGTAGTGGCTATTATAGTGCCACCATCGATTAAGGAAACGACTACCAAATCTCCATAAGACGCACCTTCTACCGAAGCGGAAACCTTTATTGTTCCGTTATCAATATCTGGTACTGTCTTTACTTGAGTAATACGTTGTTTGGAAACAGGCTCCAACCATACGGTCTGCCATATGCCCGTGACCGGTGTATACCATATGCCCTCAGGCTTTTTTACCTGCTTGCCCCTAGGTTGAGGGCCTTCATCGGTAGGATCCCAAACCTTTACGATGATGGTTTGTTTTCCGTCTTCAAGAAAAGGACTAATATCAAACGAGAAAGGGGTGTAGCCGCCTTCGTGTTGCCCTATTTTAATATCGTTCAGCCAAATTTCCGCTCTCCAGTCCACAGCTCCAAAATGTAAAAGGATATCCTTGCCTTTCCATTCTGATGGGATTGTGAACTGGGTTCGGTACCAAAGTTCATTGTTTGACCCTACTTCCTTCATTACACCTGATAAACTTGACTCCACAGCAAAAGGAACTAAGATTTTTCCATCGAAACTTGAGGGTAGGACTTTGCCTTTAGGCCTTATGGCATAAGCCCATAGACCGTTGAGGTTCTTCCATTGTTCCCGTTCCATAATCGGACGGGGATATTCGGGCAAAGCATTTTCGTGGTCGATTTTAGGCCCCCATTCTGTTTTTAGTTTATCTCCGGCCGGTTTCCATTGGGCAACTAAACCAGTGCTTAAAATAAATAGGACCAATGTAAATAGAGATTTTACCATATGGTTATTTTTAAGTTGAGCATCATTTAAAGGGTTTAAGTTAATACATTTAACGGTGACTTTAAATGCTTCGTAACAGTAGTTGTGCGGTGATGGTCTATTGTGTCAAGAAACTTCCCATGATACTGTTATTTTGAAACAGATCTCAGGAATCTTGTTATAAATTAGCCTGATTACGATTCTTAAAAAGGTCGAGTTTCCTGATTTCCCGCAAGAGGTTCTAAGAATTGGCTCTTATTTGTTCTTAAAGTTGGAAGGCCATCAATGTTATCAAGGTATGTGTGTATAACCAAAAAAAAGTGATCTCGGCAAGAATCGAACTTGCATCTAAAGTTTAGGAAACTTCTATTCTATCCATTGAACTACGAGACCATTTTCATTATTTCAAGAGCGCAAAAATAAAATTATTTATTTAGCTACCCTAAAAAATTAGAATCCTATTCACCATCAAAAGGCCTTCTACTCCAAATCTCGTACATGGGTTCTCCTTTGCTATTTTTTCCGGTATGGTGCCAGTCGGCTCCCTTTACTTCATAATTGAACTCCAATGAAGCACCAACCCTAGCGTTGTCTCTGGAGAAGTACTCAATGTTTTCTGTGTATATACCGTCTACAGCGGTATAATTACCACCGCCTGTTCCCTTAAATTGCATCCCATTTGTGTCATAGGCAATCCATTGAAAACGGCCATCCTGTAAATATTTTAAGGTTTTTCGGCTGTTTGCCTCACCTCTGCGCTCTTGTCCTTCGTCTGGTCCCCTTGTTGCAAATAGCCATTGCCCATCCAAATCTTGGTTGGTGTTTTTAATAGGAATAAGTTTTAGTTTTTCGAACCAATCAAGGTAAAGTATATCTCCTTCCATGCGTACTGGAATATTCAACTGACGTACAGAATCTTGTTCATAGTATGAATTGAATTCCAAAAGAACGATAAGCTGTTGTCCAGTATCAGTATCTTCCACTTGGGCAAAACCACCTAGCGTTCTCATAAACTCGGCCGGGTTGCTTTTGTATTCGGAATAGATGAAATAAGTATCGTCTACTTTTATTTCGTGACGCACGTTTTCTACTTCAGTCATATAGACGCCAGAAGGTATTTGAGCAATCACAGTTTGTAATCCCAAAAAAAGAATGGCACAAAATAGGTGATAAGGATTTTTCATAGTGTATGAGTGTGTAAATTGTAGCTAAATATAGGAAATGAATGCGCTATTAATCAAGGTATTGCATTAGAAATAGTTCGTTTGTTATTTATTTTTAATTTTTTCTTTGAAAACATTGTTTTTCCAATTTTTTGTATTTCATTTGTCGCATCAAATCGGAACATAACGATTTGCTTTTTTTGGCATTAGCTGAACATCATGAACCGTGTTTCTGTGTTTGGGTTATTGGGAATTAAGAAGTCAAACCCTTTAGCAGCTCATCAGATGGGCAACCGAATTTTAAAGCTAACTTCTGATTACCTTACTACCATTGTGCAAAGTCAGCACGATTACTTCTTTATTCCTACTACTCAGGAACAGATTCTTATTTGAAAATCGCAAGTCTAGCAATATCTTAACGTATTCAGTTAGACTGCTAACTAATTTCATTGATTTTCCACTTTCAAACATTTATTCAAAAATGAATACTAAATACATTGATCTAATAGATCAAACCTATCATTTTCCTCAAGAAGAATTTACCTTGGAGGACGAGCATCTGCGTTTTCACGGTATAGACCTAAACCAATTGGTGGCCCAGTACGGTAGCCCTTTAAAGTTTACGTATTTGCCTAAAATATCCGAGAATATAAACAGGGCTAAGAATTGGTTTGCCAATGCCATGGAGAAATACCAATACAAAGGCAACTATAAATATTGCTATTGTACCAAAAGCTCCCACTTTCAGCATGTTTTAAACGAGGCTTTAAAAAATGATATTCATATAGAGACCTCTTCTGCCTTTGATATTAATATTGTTGAGCAGCTCAAAGCCAAGGGCAAGATTAAAGACGATACATTTGTGATTTGTAACGGCTTTAAACGTGATCAGTATATCGAAAATATTGGCAGGCTTATCAATGAAGGGCACCGGAACTGTATCCCCATAATCGATAATTACGAGGAAATAGATTTATTGTCCGACGTAATAAAGGATGATTTTCAGGTAGGAATTCGTATTGCTTCTGAGGAGGAGCCTAAATTTGAGTTTTATACGTCTAGATTGGGTATTGGCTACAAGAATATTGTGCCCTTTTACGAAAACCAGATAAAGAACAACGAGAAGGTTGAACTGAAAATGCTTCACTTTTTTATCAATACTGGTATTCGTGATAACGCCTATTACTGGAATGAACTTGCCAAGTGTTTAAAGGTGTATGTGCGATTGAAAAAAATGTGTCCGTCTTTGGATAGCTTGAATATCGGTGGCGGATTTCCTATAAAGAATTCTTTGGCGTTTGAGTATGATTATCAATACATGATTGACGAAATCATCAATCAAATAAAGATTACATGTGATGAAGCCAAGGTGTCCGTTCCTAATATCTTTACTGAATTCGGAAGTTTTACGGTAGGGGAATCAGGTGGTGCCATCTACGAAATCCTATACCAAAAACAACAGAACGACCGTGAAAAGTGGAACATGATAGATTCTTCTTTCATTACGACGTTACCGGACACTTGGGCAATAAACAAACGTTTTATTATGCTTCCCATCAACCGTTGGAACGATGAGTACGAGCGTGTGCTTTTGGGTGGACTTACATGTGATAGTGATGATTATTATAATAGCGAGCAGAATATGAACGCTATTTACTTGCCTAAATATAAAAAGGATAAACCCTTATATATCGGTTTTTTCAACACGGGAGCCTATCAAGAAACCATAGGTGGTTATGGTGGTTTGCAACACTGTCTTATTCCACAGCCAAAGCATATTCTAATAGATAGGGATGCTGAAGGAAATATCGTAACTAGTCTTTTTAACCCACAGCAAAAAGCAGCCGATTTACTGAAAATACTCGGGTATGATGTTAATGCAGAAGTTAAAGAGGAAAAAAGAGAAGTACTAAGCGAGGGGGTTAGTTAAAAATTTAAAAACAACAAATAATAAAATGAAACAGTCAAAGAATTACGCGGGTATTACCGACGAATTCGCACAATTGGAAACCGCGAAAGTGGTTTTGATTCCGGTTCCTTATGATGGTACTAGTACCTGGGGGAAGGGGGCCGATAAAGGTCCCGAAGCTTTTTTAGCAGCTTCTGAAAATATGGAGCTGTATGATATTGAGACCGGCTCAGAAGTGTATGAACAAGGCATACATCTTGCGGAAGCTCTAACAGAAAATACTAGTCCTGAGGCTATGGTAAATGCCGTACATAAGACGACCAAGGAGTATATTAAACGCAACAAGTTTGTGACCCTTTTTGGTGGAGAGCATTCTGTTTCGATAGGAAGTATCCGTGCCTTTAACGAGTGTTTTGATAATCTGACTGTGTTGCATATAGATGCGCATGCCGATTTGCGCGAATCTTATGAGGGTACCAAATACAATCATGCTTGCGCCGTTCACGAAGCTAGCCAGACTACAAATTTAGTGCAGGTAGGTATTCGTTCTATGGATGCAATCGAAAAGACCTTTATGGACGAAGAAAAGACCTTTTTTGCCCATGATATGGTGAACGATGAATATTGGATAGATAAAGTGGTAGAAGCGTGCACGGAAAATGTCTTTATAACTTTTGATTTAGATGTATTAGACCCTTCCATTATGCCATCTACGGGAACACCAGAGCCAGGTGGCTTGTTATGGTATGAGACTTTAGAATTTCTAAAACAGATTTTTGAAGAGAAGAACGTTGTTGGTTTTGATATTGTGGAACTCTGTCCCAATATCGCTGATAAATCTTCAGATTTTTTAGCTGCTAAATTATATTACAAAATGTTAAGCTATAAGTTTATGGGGCAAGATGCAGATGAGAATTATGACAACACCTATGATATAGATTATAAATCAAATACCAATTCAAAATTCGAAGAGGATGAAGACTAAAGGAGCCATTTCTAATTTTATTGAAAAATATTATTTACATTTTAATGCAGCTGCCTTGGTGGATGCGGCGAAGGGCTATGAAGCACAATTGAACCAAGGTTCTAAAATGTTAGTTTCTCTTGCGGGAGCTATGAGTACTGCGGAAATAGGTAAGATTTTTGCAGAAATGATTCGGCAAGACAAGGTGCAAATCGTGTCTTGCACAGGTGCGAATTTGGAAGAAGATATTATGAATTTGGTAGCGCATTCCCATTACAAACGTGTTCCCAATTATCGTGATTTGACTCCTCAAGATGAGTGGGATTTACTAGAGAAAGGATTAAATCGTGTCACGGACACGTGTATCCCAGAAGAAGAAGCGTTTAGAAGAATTCAAGAGCATATTGTTAAAATTTGGATGGATGCAGAAGCCAAAGGCGAGCGCTACCTACCGCATGAATATATGTACAAACTATTACTTTCAGGTGTTCTTGAAGAGCATTATGAAATAGATTTGAAGGATTCTTGGATGTACGCTGCTGCAGAAAAAAACTTACCTATTATTTGTCCAGGTTGGGAAGATAGCACTATGGGAAATATTTTTGCTTCCTATGTGTTGAAGGGCGAATTACAGGCCAGCACTATGAAATCTGGAATAGAATACATGACCTTTTTGGCCGACTGGTACACTCATAATTCCAAGAACGGAATAGGGTTCTTTCAAATTGGAGGTGGTATTGCTGGAGATTTTCCAATTTGTGTGGTTCCGATGTTATACCAAGATATGGAACGAACAGATACGCCGTTCTGGAGCTATTTCTGTCAGATAAGTGATAGTACCACCAGTTATGGTTCGTATTCTGGCGCCGTACCCAATGAGAAAATTACATGGGGTAAATTGGATATCAATACGCCAAAATTTATCATAGAAAGTGATGCGACCATTGTTGCACCCTTAATTTTTGCTTACCTTTTAGATATGTAATTATGGACAGACATGCACATTTAAACAAAGTTATTGTCGATTTTAAAAAATTGACGCCAGAAGTTTTGAAACTTACTGTGGAGCGCTACCCAGATGGGTATGACGATCGTGATGTTATTTCTTTTCGTAACTCCAAAGGAGAGCGTGTAGAGGCTGTTGAAGTTTTAACGGCAGATACCAAGTACTTGGTAAAAATCAGTGAAAAACTGGAATATACCATGGAAAATTACGATGCTGCTGATTATGAGGATTTTGAAGATGATGATCCAACTGCAGTGGTGGAGCCAGACCCAGAGGATATGGGAGATGCTGAAGACTCGGACGACTAAGGTGTTGTATTAGAACCTTTGCCTTATTTGCAGACTACCATCCCGTTTTTGAGTAGTTTCTAAATAAATTACACAGTTCCAACATATGTTGGCACTGCATTACTATTGCCTTCACTGAAGGGTACTTAATCAATTACAGATGAAAATAGAGGAAATTGAAAATATTGAATTGAAGTTTTTGGACTTGGATGATTATCAGGAACTAAAGACCGCCATGATTTCTGCGTATACCAATATGCCTGGAGCCTATTGGAAAGAAGAGCATATTACATCTTTGATTCAGAAATTTCCAGAAGGCCAAGTAGTTATCAAAATCAACGGACAATTGGCCGGTGTGGCACTTTCCATCATCGTAGACTATGATAAGTTTGATGATGAGCATACCTACGAGCAGATTACTGGAGATTATTCCTTTAGTACGCATGATGCTTATGGTGATGTGTTGTACGGGATAGAGGTATTTATAAAACCACAGTTTAGAGGTTTGCGTTTGGGCAGAAGATTATATGATTACCGTAAGGAATTGTGTGAAAAATTAAACCTTAAGAGCATTGTTTTTGGAGGTAGAATGCCGAACTATAATACCCATTCCAAGGAGTTGACTCCAAAGGAATATATTGCCAAAGTGCGTAGAAAAGAAATTCAAGATCCGGTGCTTAATTTTCAAATCAGCAACGATTTTCACCCTGCTAAGGTCATGAAAGGGTATTTGCCAGGCGATACTGCTTCCAATGATTTTGCGATTTTGATGGAATGGGATAATATTTATTACCAAAAACCGTCTAAAAAAGCAGCTACTAAGAAAACGATTATCCGTTTAGGATTAATCCAATGGCAAATGCGTCCCTATAAGGATTTAGAAGCCTTATTGGAGCAGGCGGAGTATTTTATAGATGCCGTTTCTGGATACCGTTCGGATTTCGCACTGTTTCCTGAGTTTTTTAATGCCCCTTTGATGGCTAAGGATAACCATTTGTCTACGCCGGATGCTATAAGGGAACTCGCAAAACATACCCAGGCCATTGTACAGAAGTTCTCGGAATTTTCTATATCCTATAATATCAATATCATCACGGGAAGTATGCCCGAAATGATAGATGGCCGCTTGTACAATGTGGGCTATCTCTGCCGTCGCGATGGTAGTATGGAGCGTTATGAAAAATTACATGTAACTCCGGATGAGGCCAAGGTTTGGGGCATGCAAGGTGGAACACAGCTAAAAGCCTTTGATACCGATTGTGGAAAAATAGGAATACTTATTTGTTATGATTCTGAGTTTCCGGAGCTAAGTCGTTTATTAGCAGATGAAGGCATGGATATCCTTTTTATTCCTTTCTTAACGGATACGCAGAATGGCTATTCAAGAGTCCGACACTGCGCGCAAGCAAGAGCCATAGAAAACGAGTGTTATGTAGCCATTGCCGGTAGCGTAGGGAATTTGCCTAATGTTCAGAATATGGACATTCAGTTTGCCCAATCCATGGTATTCACCCCCTGCGATTTTTCTTTTCCCACCAACGGTATAAAGGCGGAGGCTACACCGAACACGGAAATGATACTCATTGCCGATGTAGATATTGATTTGTTGCGTGAATTGAATCAATTTGGTGCGGTAAGGAACTTAAAAGACAGAAGAACTGATATCTTTGAATTAAGAAAAAAATAAAAAAGATTTGAAGGATTTAAAAATAATAGGAAGCGAAGAGTGGTGTGTTTTTGAAAGTTTGGGTGTCCCAGCAATTAAGGCGAGGGTAGATTCCGGAGCAAAAACCTCCTCTATACAAGCTACCAATTTAAAAGTATATACAAAAGGGACACAAGAGTGGGTGCGGTTTGAAGTCAACCCGCTTCAGGAAAACAGAAGTATCGCTATTGAGTGTGAAGCTCGTTTAGTAGATCGGCGTATGGTAAAGAGTTCTTCCGGTATTTCTGAGGAGCGATTGGTTGTAAAAACACCAGTGACAATAGGCGACGATACCTTTGATGTAGAGCTGACCTTAGCCAATCGGGACACCATGGAGTTTCGTATGCTTTTGGGTCGAGAGGCCTTGAACGACCGGTACATCGTTAATCCGGTATTGAATTATGCAGCTAAGGAATTTTCCGATGTAGAGATAGACCTAAAATATGCCCCGTTTAAAAAGGAAAAAACAGGATTAAAAATAGCGCTGCTTGCAAGCAACCCTAAGCTGTATAGCAATATGCGAATTATGGAGGCCGCCGAGGCCCGTGGGCATGAAATTCAGTTTTTAAATGTGGAACTGGCCTATATGAAATTGGATGCCAATTCTCCCGAAATACGCTATAGAGGCGGGAATATTTTGACCGATTTTGACGCAGTAATTCCGCGTATAAAACCATCTGTTACTTTTTATGGTTGTGCATTGATTAGGCAGTTTACCAATTTAGGAGCTTATTGTCAAAATTCAGCGGAAGCCATAACACAGTCCAGGGATAAATTGTTTGCTTCGCAATTGTTCTCTAAAAACGATATCCATATTCCCATCACCGGTTTTGCAAAGTCGCCCCAAGACACAAAAGATCTTATTAAAATGGTTAACGGGGCACCATTAATCATAAAACTATTGGAAAGTACCCAGGGGAAAGGTGTGGTCTTGGCGGAGACCAACAAAGCAGCAGAAAGTGTGATCAATGCCTTTAAGAGTGTCAATACAAACATCTTGGTTCAAGAGTTTATTAAAGAAGCCAACGGGCAGGATATTCGTTGTTTCGTAGTAAACGGAAAAGTAGTAGCTAGTATGCAGCGACAGGCGCAAAAAGGGGAGTTCCGTGCTAATATTCACCAAGGCGGCATGGCATCTATCATAAAGATTACGGCAGAGGAGAAGAAGTTGGCTGTAAAGGCGGCAAAGATACTTGACCTGGCAGTAGCAGGCGTGGATATTATCCGTTCCAATAAAGGCCCGTTGTTGTTAGAAGTGAATTCTTCCCCTGGCTTGGAAGGTATAGAAAACGCCACAGGAAAGGACATTGCCAACGAAATGATTGTATCTATTGAAAAGAAGTTGAAGTTTAGCATTTAGGGTATATAGGTGTTTTTAGGGTTTGAAATACGGTTGTATTCACTTTGTACTATATTTCTTAAATTTAGTCGGTTGTAGATAATAGTTCCTTTGTGCAAATGGGTACAACAAGATAAAAAAATCATCGAATGGACTTAGGAAAATCTACACGTTCAAGGTTGACAGCCATTCTTACCGAGATACAATGAAAGATGTAACAGAAATAGTACATAGTGATGCTACTGCCAAAATAAAACAGTTCCAAAAAGGGGCTATACTACAAAACGCCGGAGATGCTTTGGCCAAAACTTTTTATGTCAAAAAAGGTCTCCTAAGAAGTTATATCATAGACAGCAAAGGAAAAGAGCATATTTTTATGTTCGCTCCAGAAGGTTGGATTATTGCAGATGCGGAGGCCTTAGAGTTTAATGAACCTGTTCAATTATTTATTGATTGTTTAGAAGATTCAGAGGTAATTATCTTTAACAAAGACTACCTATTCAAAGCTGATTTGCCAAAGGAAAAAATAGTAAGGAATGTACAACTTTTATACAGACGATTGGCCAAATTGCAGCGGAGGGTACTCATGCTAATGGGGTCGCCGGCAATAGATCGTTATACCTACTTTTTGGATACCTATCCAGAATTATCTCATCGGATTCCGCAGCGTATGATAGCTACCTATTTAGGAATTACACCCCAAGCGCTCAGTACGATACGAGGGAAAATAGCGCAATCAGATTAAATTTTTAGGATTTTTTATATTTTAGTTTCCAGAATTCATGGGTTTTTTGTGGTCTCGAAATTTTGGGGTTACCTGCAGTTAGGCAATTTAGTTCTTCATCTACATGAATGCATAGCTAAAAATAAATTGTGAAATTTGAGTATAAATTTTACATCTATGAGCAAAGAGTATTCAAATGGTGACATCACCATAAAATGGCAACCAAAACTGTGCAAGCATGCTGGTGTATGCGTAAAAACTTTACCAAAGGTGTATGATCCTAAAGCATCTCCATGGATTGCCATAGAAAATGCTTCAACCGAAGCGCTAAAGAATCAAATCAATAACTGCCCATCTGGGGCGTTAACATACACGAACAATGCGTAAAATAATAAACATAGAACCGCTGGGCTTCCCATGGAAAACGCAAGACCCGTTTTTGTTCTGTGCCTATCACAGAGATGAATATCCGAAAGGGAATTCGGATATGGGCGTAGATACTGAAGCCCTAAAAGGAAGAAGTGTAGGTCAGGATTTTACTATAAAAGAGGGATGGAGAATGTATCATGGAAGTAATATTCCCGGTTTTCCCTACCATCCGCACCGAGGTTTTGAAACCATCACTATTAACAAAGAAGGGGTAGTAGACCATTCAGATTCGTTGGGAGCAAGTGGTCGTTTTATGGGGGGAGATGTGCAATGGATGACAGCTGGTAAAGGCATTCAACATTCCGAAATGTTTCCGTTAATTCAGGAGGATAAAGGAAACCCTTTAGAGATTTTTCAAATTTGGCTCAACTTGCCTAAAGTTTCCAAAATGGTGGAACCGCACTTTAAAATGTTATGGAATGAAGATATTCCTGTGGTACATCATAAAGACCAATCAAACAGAAAAACTTCTATTGAAGTTATTGCGGGTAGTTTAAATACGGTCGATGCTTTACCACCAACACCGGATTCTTGGGCGGCAAATCCCGAAAATTCGGTTGGCGTTTATACTGTTAAGATGGAAGCTGGCGCGAATTGGACACTACCTAAAACAAATGCAGAAGCCAATCGTTCTATCTTTTTTTACAAAGGAGAAGCTATTGAAATAGAGGATAGGACGATACTGTCCAACCACTTAATAGAGGTCTCGGCTAGCGAAGCTATAGCCATCAAAAATGGAAAGAAAGCTGCTTATTTTTTAATTTTAGAAGGGAAACCAATAGGGGAACCTGTTGCGCAGCACGGTCCTTTTGTAATGAATACTCAAGAAGAAATAAGAACCGCGATGAAGGACTATGGCAAAACGCAGTTTGGCGGATGGCCTTGGGCAGAAACAGAAGTTGTTCATTCAAAAGACAAAGGCAGGTTTGCGTTACATAGCAATGGGAATGAGGAAATTAAATAAACAGCCTAGCGGTAGCGCCATAAAGTCATTAAAGAAAACTATTTTTTAAATATTCTGACACAGAAGGCGAGAGTACTAAATCCAAAATTAAAAAGATGAGCACACCCAAAATAGCAGATAGGAAACCCATAAAAGTAGAACTTCAAAAAGGAGAGGAGCACTATTGGTGTGCCTGTGGATTAAGTAAAAACCAGCCTTTTTGTGATGGGTCACATAGAACTACGGATATTACGCCCAAAACATTTGTAGCGGAAGAATCTGGTGACGCCTACCTGTGCATGTGCAAGCACACAAAGAATCCTCCATACTGTGATGGCACACATGCTACGTTAAAAGAAGAAAGCGATACCTCAGAAACGCAAGCACCAGTATCTTCTGGCGCTACAAAAGAAGAACCAACATTGGCCTACATTAAGGCATTGGCAAAAGATGGCTTGTCCAAAACAGGGCATCATGGTGAAATGGGTGCTATGGGCGTTCCCATTCCAGAATTGCCACAATGGAAAGACATTCAACTATTAGCGGCACAAATGGCAACCAAACCTTTGATGGAAGACGTTGCGGTAGGTTCCGAATTGGTTATTGGCCCCAATGCTAAAAAGCCTTTGACCTTGGATATACCCTTATTTGTGTCCGACATGAGTTTTGGAGCCTTATCTGAAGAAGCAAAAATAGCGTTATCAAAAGGGGCCGAATTGGCCGGAACAGGTATTTGCTCGGGTGAAGGCGGAATGTTGAACGAGGAGCAAGAGGCGAATTCTAAATACTTTTATGAATATGCTTCTGCAAAATTCGGCTTTGATTGGGAAAAACTAAAACGGGTACAAGCTTTTCATTTTAAAGGAGGACAAGGAGCTAAAACAGGTACTGGCGGACATCTTTCCGGAAATAAAGTGATAGGGAAAATAGCAGAAGTGCGAAATTTAAAAGAAGGAACGCCAGCCGTATCTCCACCAACATTTGATGATTTAACAACCACGGAAGATTTTAAAAACTTTGCTGATAAAGTTCGCGATATAACCGGAGGTATTCCTATTGGATTCAAATTGTCGGCTAATCATATTGAAGATGATATTCAATTTGCCTTAGACGCAAGTGCTGATTATATTATTTTAGATGGACGAGGTGGTGGAACTGGTGCTGCACCCTTAATTTTTAGAAATAATATTTCTGTACCAACGATTCCTGCTCTCGCAAGGGCACGACATTATTTGGACAAAGTAAATAGAAAAGACGTCACATTAATTATCACGGGGGGTATTAGAGTGCCTGATGATTTTATAAAAGCCATGGCCTTAGGCGCTGATGGTATCGCATTGTCTAACTCGGCATTACAATCCATAGGCTGTGTAGCCGCTAGAATGTGTAATACAAATAACTGCCCAGCCGGAGTAGCGACCCAAAAACCAGAATTGAGAAAATTATTGAATGTAGAAAAATCAGCAAAGCAATTATATAATTTCTTTTCTGCATCAACTGAATTGATGAAAGTAATGGCGAGAGCTTGTGGTCATGACCATTTAAATAAGTTCAATCAAAAGGATATCACCGCTTGGAAAAAAGATATGGCGGAACTAACAGGAATTAAATTTGCAGGGATGTAAAAAATGATGAGCTTTGAATTTAAACGTATAACTATAGGACTACTAGAGTAAGCTCCATGAATTAAACTCATGAAGAGAAAAGTAGTTCAACAGTTATTTTGGATACTATTGAAAACAAGTTGAAGTTTAGCAGCTAGCAAAAACCAAACTGTAATATGACATACGCATACACTATACTTTATGTAGAAAATGTATCGGAGACCATTGAGTTTTATGAAAGAGCATTCGGACTTAGCCGAAAATTCATAACGCCAGAAAACGATTACGGAGAATTGCTTACAGGGGAAACGACTATTGCATTTGCTTCAATAGCTTTGGGGCATTCTAACTTTAAGAGCGGATTCGAAAAAAGTAATAATTCCGGCAAACCATTTGGAGTCGAATTGGCTTTTACGACCGAAAATATTGAGACGGACTTTCAAAACGCACTAAATATGGGCGCAACTGAATTTGAACCGTTAACCGAAAAATCGTGGGGACAGAAAGTAGGATATGTACGGGATAATAATGGGTTCTTGATTGAAATCTGTACACCATTAAAATCTAAATAATAACAAAATCCGCAGAAAATCAGCCTTTTGCAATTTCAATTAAAGTAATAGAAAATATACTTTTTTATTTCATTATAACATATATCGAGAGATCAACAAACCGGCGCAACAATTGTTTTTAAAAGAAAGTTTAGTGGGCATTCTAATGGGCGATTTCATTTCCGTTACAAAGGTGCGTAATGTGATGTCTTATCTCGAAACCTCCTCCATCGAAATAGTAAAAATAGGCAAAGACCTAAATTAGGTTGTAGGCAATATAAAAGAAGGGAAAGGCGCTATCAACTATCTAGCAACTGATACTACCTTAGTGAGTCAACTGCAAAGTACCATAAAAAATCTATAGCAGGATGTAGAGCGGTTTAATGAAAATATGGAGGTGCTAAAATATAATTTTTTGACATGGGGGTATTTTAGAAGGCAGGAGTAAGAAGGGGAAAAGGAGAACAGAGAATGACTAAAAAATCAATGAAAATTCTAAATATGTTTTAAACTGCAATAAGAACGAAAACTATGCACAATTCAACAAGGGTATATAGCTTTCCATCATCGCCAGATATTTTTTAACTTCAGAAAATGCCTTCCCTTTATCAACTTCGCCAGATGCGCTTCTTGCCCGAAGACTGTTGACTTTTGCCCGCACATTGGCACGGTAGATTTTATAATAGATAAAAAGCTTGCGTTCGGCTGCAGTTCGCATCGCAGGAAAAAGACGGTTGTACTGCTCAATAAATAGATGTGACAAATCATTCCTGCCCGAAGCATCCAAATCCATACAAAGAAAAGCGACCTCGTTCAATACATCGATCTGGCGGTATTCATCGTTGAATTCAATACAATCGAAGGGCTGGGGTTCGGGTAATAAAAAAATATTTCGGGTATGTAGGTCTCCATGGCAATCCCTAAAAAATCCGGAGCGCAACCTATCGTTTAATAATTCTTCATTTTTACGTAGAAAGGTATTCGAACTTGTTACGGCATGGTCAATGAAGCTAGCGTATTCCGAGTTAAGGTTTTCGTAAAGAAATTGTTTTTCTAGACCTAGGTCATTGAATTCTTCCTTTATGTCAATAACGTTCTTTTTATAAATGACGGTTGCGCTTTTATGGAAGTCCGCTATACGTTCCGCTAAATTTTTGATATCAGATTCGCTTACCTTATTCTGTGACAGCAGTACATCCATTTGCTTTTCGGTACTGAGTTTACGCATTTTCAAGGCGTAGTCGATTCGAATTCCTTCTTTTCCGCCAATGAAATAATTTCCTTGCAATTCTTTTATCGGTAATACCTCAAGATAGATATCTTGAGAAAATCTTTGGTTGAGTTCCAATTCTCTTTCGCAAAAATGTTTGCGCAGTTTTAAGGTAGAAAAATCAAGAAAGGAATACTTGATCGGCTTTTTGATTTTATATACAAACCGGTCACAAAGGATTACCCACGAGATATGGGTCTCGACAAGTTTCCGCTGCTTAGTGGTCTCGCGGAATTCCCCTTGGGAAATTAACGTATCAATTTCTTCATTTGTCATCCCTCAGGTATTCGGTAGCCTTTTGTAGCATGTCGTCAATGTTTTCATTGGTAGATTCTAGGCTTAAATAGGTTTCTTCCAAAGGTTCCCATTGTTGTAGGATTAATTGGTATATTTTAAAGTCAGCTTCACTAAAAGGCCTACTTTTCTTCAATCGTTTTTTAATAATACCTTCATCGGCCCACACCTCTATAAAATGAATTTTCTCATTGGGATTCTTTTTAAATAGTTTCCGAATTTCTTTTTTATGAAAAGTAGCATCAAGCACCAAGTTCTTTTCTTTGGTAATAGCCACCTTCATTTTTTTTAACATGACATTATAGACCGTTTCTTTTTCCAAATCAGAATAGGTGCGTTTTGGGAAAAGCTGTTTCCGTAAATGGTCGCTATTGACATATGACCCATCTATCTTTTTCGCAAGTCTGGAAGCAAAATAGCTTTTGCCCGAACCGGGTAGGCCTAAAACGAGCACAATCATACGCTGCTTTTTTGTTTGTTTCCTTTTTCGTATTAGCCAAAAGCATGGTGTTCTTTATTTTTTAGAAAATCAGAAGCACCAACGATAGGTAAACGTAGGTTGTATCCTTTTTAAAGGTAATGCCTTAAATGTAGCTGATGGGAATCTCATCTAAAATGACCTAAATCATTCAATTGCTCTTTTATGGGTCGTCACTTTGTGTAGAATACGATGTGCTAATTATAAAAATATAAAAACGTTAAATTGAATTACTGTTATAGTAGCATTAGTATTGACTTCCTGTGTAGGTTAGAAAAACTATGCTGTCGCGTTGGACAGGGCGAATCTTTGTGAAAATAATCTAAACAATAGCGAGAATGAAGTTTCCATATTGGAAAATAATTTGCCGAACGAGAAAAACCGCGTAAAATCCTTGGAATAACAAATGGAAGACCAGATTATACCCTACTAATAAGGATATATATGATTCCGATTAGGATGATACCTCCAAAAGTATAAGTCACAAGCTTCCCGGTAGTTTTAGATCCCCTAAAGGCAGTAATACCTAACTTTACTAACATGTTGCTCATAATTGCCGCAATTATGACTGTGGAGGCGAGTTTTAATTTTTCCCCATCCAAAGAAAATTTAGCCATACTTATGGTAATGGCATCGGTGTCTCCCAGACCTGCAATTAGAGCGGAGTAATACAATCCACTTTCCCCGAAAAATTCGTTGCTATAAAAAACAGCAAAAAGAATCACGACATAAATGACTCCGAACCCAATGGCATTAAGCAGGTTCATGGGGTTGCCCAATTTAATATTTGTATCGGGTTTATTGGAGTCCCTCTTTATCAGTAGCAAAGAGACAACCAAGCAGACCAATGTCAACACACCAAAAGGGAGTGCCAAATAGGTCAATAGAGCATTGTTGAAGATATAAGCTAAGAGGATAAGTCTCGGAAACATGATGGCAGAGGCAATGATAATTCCCGCAGCATATTTTCTGGAGAGTTCTGGAGATTCCATACTTCTGGAGGCATAGCTCCAAGTTACTGCGGTGCTCGATATTAAACCGCCAAGGATTGCTGTTAGCAAGATTCCTTTTTTAGAACCTACATATTTGACCAACAAATAGCCAATGAAGTTTAAAAAAGATACGATTACGATAATGGATCCAATTTCAAACGGGTTCAATAAATCATTGGGGCCATAGGTTTTGTTAGGTAAAAAAGGCAGTATCAAAAGAGCGATTATCGAGAACTTAATAAATGCAAATAGTTCTTCGGATGTGATGTTACTGATGACCGTACGAAATCTGGTCTTTAATGAAAGTAGGGTTACGATAATGACGGCCGTAGCCACCGCATCACGATAGAATTCTGCTGAAACCATTACGCCTAAAACGAACGTAGCGATAAGAGCCAAATTGGTGGTCAGACCTTTTCCATATTCTTCCTGTTTCTGAAAAAAGTGATTAAACGTCAGAAATAAAATGAAGGCCCCTAAACTTACAATCAATAACCAAGGCGTAAATTTTTCCGTAAGGTTCCCCAAGGAAAAGCCCAAGATGGCCACAATGGGAAAGGTACGGATGCCGGCGAATCCTTGATCCTTTAATTTGTCGTATTCTCGTTCCAAACCTAGTATAAGGCCTATACCCATACTAATGAGCACTCCTAAAATATAGGAGCCCATTAATTCATTCATCCCTTGATATGCGTTCATATATTTCTTTTAGTTCATTATGAAGAAAGCATATCTTCCCGATTGCTAAAGATTTGACATAGCTTAATCCCAGTTCTTCCCAAACCATACGAATGCGCTCGTACTTTTAAAAGGAGAAACTTTTTTCAGTATCGGGATGAGTTTTTAAATAGCTCGTAGGAATCACTTTTTTGATACCACTGTTCGCCAAAACGTCCTCAAACCTATATTTGGCGAGGACGTTGAACAGGGTAGTATACCTTTTAAGTGCTTTGTGCCTAGTAAGTTTTATTACAACCATAACCGATAGGTATTCTTACATATATTTTGAAAGAAAACGGAAGAATTCTTTTTTAAGGTCTGCATATATCTGCCGTTGGGTCTCCATTTTATTTCGGAATTCCAAGTGCTTTTTAACCATAGCAACATCCATCGATACATTGCCTGTTTTGCTATGCCCTACAATGTTTGCCTCGTGTTTCTCTATGGTTTCTTGCAAATCCTCAATTATACCCCCATGAAGGATAAATTCGTTCTGGTAATGTTCTAATTGGGCTAGTACTTCTTTGTCTGTCCATCGGGTTACCAATTCGCTTAACCTGTTCTTGAATGATTTCAGTTCGTCATTCCAAAATGCAAGCTCAGATTGCCATTGCTGGTGCTCAAAATGCAGGTCTGAATCGTAGATTACTTGTTTTTCCATAATATGTAGATTATTGTTTGTTAAATAAATTATATTCTTATAGAGTATTACGTTGCTTATTCACTGCTTATTAGGGTTTTCGCCGGTAGGATGGGCGTTTTGAAAACATTTATCAGCCTTTTTCTTTTCCCCATTCCAACCAACTCGATTAGTAATAATCTTCATCCAATTCAATTACTTTAACGTTACCCGGTTTCTAGGTCAAGTTATTTCAGGATGTCCCGATTTACATTCGATAAGAAATGAAAGCACCAAAAAAGGAATCAATGTTTTTATTTATATATCAGAATTTTATAAAATGACCATAAGACATAAAGTAATGCAAGCCCTATTACAAAAAAGCCGTGATGAATCATTTTTTAACGGTACTTTTCATTATCTCGTAAAATGTAAAATTATAAATCCTTTTTTCTTCTAACTATGACTTTGGTCAGTCTTAAAAAGAGGGATGGTTGGTTTATAGTTATAAAAAACCAATAGCAACGAGTAGGGCATCATAATAGGTTTGGTGTTATAGTTGATTTTAATCATAGTAAATGTAATTTCAACCTCATGGTTTTATGATGACGACAGAGCAAAGCCCTATAAACGATTATTTTGATAAGCTAGCAAGGTGTTCTTCTGAAATTCGAAAGCTTACGCTAAAAGGACTGCGAGATGTTCTAGAAGGATTTAGGAATTGGCGCTTGAATATTACCGTTAGAGTTTCGGGGATTTAGTACCGCATCTTAATGACGTGGATGAACTGTTTTCTATGATGCATAAGACTTTCGAACATGAAAGCTACCATAAGGGACATATAGCTGCTTATCTAAAAGTTATAAAGGGCGAAATTCTTACCAGTTCATTCTGTAGTCTAAGCATGTATAATTTAGGGTTCAATTTTTACCAATCGATTTATAAAAATAGTAAGAGATTATTTCTAGGTGCCTGGGGGAGTTTCTGTAATCCGTTTCCCCAATAGCCTCTCCAGATCCTCTTTTTCAACTACTTCTTGTTTTAAAAGGAGCTGTGCCAGTTTCTCTAGTTCGTCACGATGTTCGATCAATAGATTTTTAGTTCGTACATAGGCTGTCATTATAAGATTTTGAACTTCTTTGTCAATTTTATGAGCCATATTTTCGCTATAGGGTTTCCCTAATAACCGCTCATTTCGTCCTGAGGAATCGTAAAAACTAATAGGACCAATTTCTTCATCCAGTCCGTAATAGGCAACCATGGTATAGGCTTGTTTGGTCACTTTTTCCAAATCGTCCAAAGCACCTGAGGAAGGCTCCCCAAAAATGATGTCCTCTGCAGCACGCCCACCCAACGAGGCACAGATTTGATCTATGAATTGCGATTTGGTCACAATCTGCCGTTCTTCTGGCAAGTACCATGCGGCACCTAAGGATTTTCCCCGTGGAATGATGGAAACCTTGACCAATGAATCTACATTTTTAAGATACCAACTGACCACTGCGTGACCCGCCTCGTGGTGCGCCACGATTTCTTTTTCTTTAGGCGAAATTATCTTGCTTTTGCGTTCCAGACCACCAATGATTCGATCTCGTGCTTCCATAAAATCTTCCTGCTCCACTTCCATCTTTTTCTTTCGTGCAGCGATTAGGGCGGCCTCATTGCAAATATTGGCGATATCGGCCCCTGAAAATCCGGGACTAAGTTTGGCTAATAGTTCAACATCGATATTTTTAGCCAATTTCAAAGGACGCAGATGTACCCCGAAAATCTCTTTTCGTTCCTGTTTTGTTGGTAATTCCAGATAGATATGGCGGTCGAACCTTCCTGGACGTAAAAGAGCCTTGTCCAGCACATCTGGACGATTGGTAGCGGCCAAAACGATAACCCCTGTTTTGGGACCGAACCCGTCCAATTCTGTTAATAATTGGTTGAGTGTACTTTCCCGTTCGTCGTTCGCCTGAAAGGCGTTCATTTTACCGCGAGAGCGTCCTACGGCATCAATCTCATCGATAAAAATGATGCTTGGTGATTTCTCCTTGGCGCGTTTGAATAGGTCCCTTACCCGTGAGGCACCTACCCCAACGAACATCTCCACAAACTCCGACCCGGACATGGAAAAAAAGGGTACGCCCGCTTCCCCCGCTACTGCTTTGGCCATTAAAGTTTTTCCGGTTCCAGGGGGCCCTACTAGCATAACCCCTTTTGGGATTTTAGCCCCTAATTTTGTGTATCTATCAGGATTTTTAAGAAAATCGACTACTTCCATGACCTCGATCTTGGCTTCTTTCAGTCCCGCAATATCTTTAAAGTCTACTTGGCTTTTGGTTCCTTTCTCTGTAAGTTTTGCGGTGGATTTCCCAAAGTTGAACAATTGACTTCCTTTTGCACTTCCGCCACCTATTCTACGCATCATAAATAGATAGAAGAGAATAATAACCCCAAAGGGCAGTAGCCATGATAGCATGCTGATCCAACTGGTGCGAGACCGGTATTGTACGTCGATTTTTTCTTGCAGAATAAAACCTTGTTGCGCTTGTTGCAACTTATTTTCGAACGTTTCCACCGAGCCGATGTTCATGCTGTATTGGGGTGCTTCGGTGGTTGGGAAAAACTTTTCACCGACCTCTTTGTGCTTCGGGTCATTGAGATTTTCCTTTTTGATATAAATCTCGGCGATTTCTTTGTTAACTACCACAATTTTTTTCACCTCACGCTGTTCCAAAAGGGAGTCCCGTACAAAAGTCCAACTAACATCTTTAGTGCCGGAAATAGGATTTGAAAAGAGAGTAACTACCACTATTAGTCCAAACAGAAAAAAATAGAACCAATTGAAACCATAGCCTCCATAGGGGGATTTTGAATTCTTTTTACCCGATATGTTGGAGCTGTCTGATGGCGAGGCAGGCATTTTATTTTTATTCGACGGTTGCTTCATTTTTTTCAGAACTAAAATTTGATACAATGCTTACATGAATCCTGACCTGCACATCACCGCACATCATAAGGACTACTCCTGCAGTTTTCAAGACTGCTTGCTAGTTTTAGACCGTGTTTAACGAACTGCGCATCTTCAGGTATACTCATGCTACAGCGTTTGGTAAATCCTTCCATAGTTGTATGTTTCGGTATACGAAACTTCCTAAATTACAGTTCTCATTATTGTGATTTTTTGAATGGTCTGTAATCACTTCTCTATAAATTATTAATGAACCTTTTTTTTGTACAAGAACACTTCTTCTTCTGATTTAGAACCAAAACTATTTCAAAAAAATCAATTTTAAAATGATACAAATCATTTCCAACTTCCCCATTGTTCTACATTTTGATATTCAAATCAAAAGGGATGAAAAATAGAATTTTAGATAGACTATTATCACTATTGCCTTTTATTATAATACCTGTATTTTTTATAGTGTCAAGTTGCAGCCCCATAGTCCTTGCTTCGCAATCCAACAATCTATCACCACCTTGGTTCTATCCAAATCGATTAAAGGAGACAATCTAAAGTCCTTTTCATTCGTTGATTCGGACGATATGGAAATCGGAGAATGGGTATTGGCTGTAGGAAATCCATATAGTCTGTACTCTACGGTTACCGCCGGTATCATCAGTGCGAAGGCACGGAATATCAACATCAATCCCGAGAAATTTGCGGTCGAGAGTTTTATAAAGTCTGATGCAGCTATCAATTCTGGTAACAGCGGGCGCGCACTGGTAAACCTTAGTGGACAAATAGTTGGAATCAATACGGCTATTGCCAGCAGAACGGGTAGTTATTCCTGATATGGCTTCGCCGTACCTAGCAATATCGTTACCAAAGTGGTAGCTGATCTTTTAAAATATTGTAGCGTACAGCTTGGCATGCTCGGTGTTACAATACGGACGATGAACGGTTGTTTGGCCAAGGAAAAAAATATGGATTTCATTAAAGGCGTCTGGGTCGAAAACGTAGGCAAAGATAGTGCAGGCGAAAAGGCAGGCATTGAAGCCGGGGATATTATCATAAAAGTGGACGGAACAATAGTGACGACCTCACCAAGATTACAGGAAATCATAGCCCGGAACGGACCGGGCGACAAGTTATCAGTCATGGTGAATCGAAAAGGAAGGGAACGGGAGTTTCAGGTCACTCTTGAAAACGTAAAGGGCACTATAGAAATCACGAAAAAGGAATACGTGGAAATGCTCAATTATCTAGGCGCCGATTTTGAAATACTGGACCACGAAACCGCCAAAAAGTTGAATTTGGATGGTGGGGTCAGGGTAGTCAACTTCTATCCCGGCCTATTGCGCCAGAGCACTCAAATACGACCCGGTTATATCATTACCCATATTGATGGCAAATAAGTAACCAATATAAAAGAGTTGGTTGCAAATTTGAAAAATTAAAAGGAGGGCGTGATGCTCAAAGGTGTATATGAGGACGTACCCGGAAAACAGTACTATGCTTTCGGACTGGATTCTTGATCGCTTCCTATTTTAGATTTTTATAATATCAGTAGGGGTTTCCACCAAAATAGTGATGTCACCACGTAAGGCTATGGGTTGTTTCATTATTTCTGGATTGTGCCGTATCATCTTTATCCAATCGTCCGTAGAAAAATCGTGATGCTCGAAATGTTTTTTATAGGATGGGTGTTCTTGATTTATTAAGTCAGCCACTTCCATATGCAACCGGTCTGCAAGTTCTACGATTTGAGTTCCAGTTAGTTTTGTTTTTAGTATGTCGATTTCTTGAATGGGCACTCCTTCTGCTTTAGCGTATGCCAGGGTCTGTTTTGCTCTTGTTGAATTAGAGCTGTAAAATAATGTTATTTGTCTGTCCGATGTTGCGATTTCTCCCATAATATGTATTCTTAAATAAGCTAATTGAGTGTTTATCTGTTTCTATATGATATGAGTAATTTGTTTCCTATTACAACATGCGGTTTATCCATTTTGCTTTACTATTTGTATGAGGGCTATATTTTAAATCAGGTTCGAACCATGTTGATTTGTCTAAAATACTTTTATAATGGGAGAATGTTCTAAAGCCAAACTTTCCGTGATAGGCTCCAATACCACTTTCACCAACACCCCCAAAAGGTAGGTTGTTATTTAAAATATGCATTAATGCGTCATTAACGGCACCTCCGCCAAAAGAAATTTGGCTCAAAATTTTATTTGTGACCGATTTACTATTTGAAAAAACGTAACAAGCTAGTGGTTTTGGTCTTGCTTTGATTTGGGTAATCACTTCATCAAGGTCATCATATTCAATAATAGGTAAAATGGGACCAAATATTTCTTCCTCCATTATTTCGTCTTCAAAAGAAATCTCGGTCATTAGGGTCGGTGCGATATATCTCTTTTCTAAATCATAGACGCCACCGTAATAGATTTTATCCTTATCCAATAAGTGGATAAGCCGTTTCGTATTTCTTTTGTTAATGATTTGTACATAATTGTCGTTCTCAATCGAAAAATCGGACTTTTCTATTTCTGCTACTGCCGATTTGAGGAACTCCATTTTTTTTGATTTGTGTATCAAAGCATAATCCGGAGCAATACAAATCTGGCCCGCATTAAGAAATTTGGACCAAATCAATCTTTTAACGCCCATAACTAGATTGCAGTTTTCGGTAAAAATAGCAGGACTTTTTCCGCCAAGCTCTAGTGTTACGGGACTGAGGTTTTTAGCCGCGGCTTGATATACAATTTTTCCAACTTTTGGGCTTCCTGTAAAAAATATCTTATCAAATTTTTGGTCCAGTAATTTCGTAGTTTCTGGAATACCTCCTTCTATTACCTTGAAAAAGGAAGCATCAAATTTTTCGTTGATTAACTCAGCCATAATATGACTGGTATTCTCTGGCAACTCACTTGGTTTGAGCACGACAGTATTCCCTGCAGCTATTGCAGAAATTACGGGAGCCAGCGATAGTAAATAGGGATAATTCCAGGCACCAATAACCAGTACAACACCTAAAGGTTCAGGCATGATATAACTTGATGCCGGAAAGTTGACAACGTTCGTTTTTACTCTTTTAATTTTTGCCCATTTTTTGATATTTTTACGAGCCTCATCAATTTCCTGATATAATGGTTTAAGTTCGGACATACTGTTTTCGAAGGCGGATTTTTTAAAATCCGCATAAATCGCCTCATGCAATCTATCTTCGTTTGCCTTCAGTATTTTTTTCAACTTTTTTAATTGCTCGATCCTGAATCGAATATCCTTTGTTGCGTTGCTATTAAAAAATATACGTTGTAAATCAGTTAACGATTCCATGGATTTTCACTTTCTTATTTAGCTCCTCTTAAGATTTGCTCTTATGCGTCTCTAAATGATGCTCCAATAATCCCTTTAAACTCTCTAAATATTCTTGCATAACCATTTTGTCCATATGCGGATGCTGTTTAACGGGCAAGGTCATGGGGTTTTCATCTAATGAACGATAAAGTTCAGGGTAATTGGTTTCTATGTTGGTAGTGACTTGTGTAATTTGGTTTAGTATGTTATGAAGTTCTTTCATTTTATAGGTTTTAAGAATTGAAGATTGTAATTTAAAATTAGTAAAAACGCCATAGAAATAAGATATAGACTTTAAATGCCAAAAGAGAATTATAGTGAACGAACCATTATTTATCTAATTAAAAAACCTTCGTTAAACTATCATCCTTTTTATTCACTTTCAGGCAAGACCATTAAAGGTATTTCAGTCTTAAAACTTATGTTTTTTACGATATTCTCATGCGTTAATTTTTGAAAAAAGCCATGATTTGTCTTTAGAATGGCCATCATGCTGATATTCTTGTTTGACTTTTCCATTTGATATAGGGTATTGGCTACCGTATCTTGCAGTTCAATTGCAAAGAATTGATGCTTAGTTTCTTTCAGAACACTTCTAAGGAGTTCTTTGTTTGCTTTTTGCGTATCGCTTAAAGTTTTTTCTGATTTGATATGCGCTACGTTTAACGTAGCATGACTAACCAAGGCCATTTGGATGAGCGGTAAAAGTTCCATTTTCGTAAAAACATGTTTAAAATCAGTCGCAAAAACGATTTCCTTAGGGCTAGTGTACTCATATGCTGTGGGTATGACTACTGTAGGGCAATTATGAATATGCTTAATAAGCTCTAGGGTGTTACTGCCGATAAAAATTTCACGGAGGGTTGATGAACCTTTTGTTCCCATAAAGACATAATCCGCACCCAGGTTGATTTGTGTCCGATTGGTCAAATTAAGTACAGAATCAGTTTCGAAAACTCGCTCAAAATGATGTTTTTTGTTCTTGTTTTGGGTTTCCAAAGCCTTGATAATCTGGTTTAGGTCTTCTTTGGTGCTCATTTTATTTTTCGCCGAAGAAGGCGCGTCGTGATATGCATGCAGTAGATAGAATGTGCAGCTCTCATTTTTAAAAAGAAGAAGTGCATAGTCTATGGCCTTTTGTGCATTTTTGGAAAAATCAGTAGGTATTATTATTGTTTTCATGTGTTGCTGATTATCAAGTTTTAGCTAGTACACGTACTTAAATAGCAAACGAGTAACATGCTATTCTGAGATCAAATTGAGCCTCGGTGCTATTTCCTCTCCATCTATTATATATTCTGTGATGGTGAAAACTTCTTTCCTATCCTTTCTAAACGCTTTAACGAAATTAGAAAGATCATCTTCAAGCTTTTCATGTTCTGCTCTAAACGTTTGAGAATCATTCGCAATGGGATTCTCTATCAACTCTGCTAAATGCTGTAGATGTTTATTTACCTTTTCTAATAATATGCTAGATTCATTTTCCATTTCAAGCAACCCTACTTCAATTTCACGAACCATATCTAAGCTATCTTTTTTCGAAATGCGCATAAAATAGTTACCAATAAGATGGTGTAAAAACTTTAAGTCATCATTGTAAAACAAAAGTTCTGATTTCCAGTGTTCTGTAAGAACATAAAGTGCTTGCCAATCTGCTTCATGAATATAGCTGTCCTTGGGCCTGTTTCTAAAATCAATCATGTGCTAACAATTAAATTTATTTGACATTTAGTCTTAAAAGTAGTGAGTGGATCAAGTAAAAAAAATGACCTATGTCAGTATGGCAAATACTGCTAAAACAGCTAGCTTATATCTGGTATCATTTTCAATAGTTACACATATTGAATTATGTTGCCTAGTTTACAACTTGCAACAAATTAAATTATGGAAACAACCAAATTTTCATTTCGTTTTTGATTTGGCGATTTGTGAATGAAATTTCTCAAACATTTTGTCTACGACCTTGTGAATATTGGTATCGGTATTTTCGAGTAGGCTAATATCTAATGTTCTGGTTGAAATACCCTGCCAAACAAGTTGTTTCTGTTCAAGATCTATCAAGTGGATAATTATCGTTCCCTCATCATAGTGATAATCTGCCATTGGTGCTATTTCTGTGTAATAGTTCTTTTCATCATTATGATATCCGCGATTTATGACCGCATTGTGTTCAAATTGTAAATGGAAATCTACTTGGAGATCAACATTTTCTTCACCCAAAACATAGCCTTCATTCTGCATAGCAGCATCGATGGCGCTTTTCCATCTTTTGCGATTTAGTGAATTATCAAATTGAGGATAATCTTCATTGACCCCTTCTTCTTCCGCAGACCAAGAGTAGATTTTATAATTGTCAAAATTTGCCTCTTTATCAATATCACTTAAAACCTTAGTAGCCGAACAAGCACTTAATAGTATGCTAATTACAAAAACATGTATTAAATTTTTCATTTGTAGTTTTTTTTTGAAAGTGAAGGTTATCTGTATTATAGATGTGTCTCATTCAACAAAAGTAAATCCTTTAAAAAGTGTTTAATATGACATTAGTCAGGTTTAAAAAATAGTTAGGGCTGACATAGGTCATATTGTACCTCACTTTTGGATGGTAGCTTTGAGATATAAATTGAAAATTAAATTCAAGTGAAAACAATTCTATATGCTACCGACTACTCAGAAAACTCCGTAGCCGCATTGAAATACGCTTTTGAAATGTCTAAACAGATGGGTACACGTCTAGTAGTTACCCATGTATTTGACTATCCAACCGTGTTGGGAACTGAGGGACTTGATGAACCATTTCCGCATTTAGAGGAAAGTGCCTTTAAGTCGCACCGAGCAAAATTGGAAAAGTTCTGCGAAGAATATCTAGGCAGCGTTTGGAAAGCTCCTAACATACAATTAGAAGCGGTCGAAAATAAATCTGTTTTAAAAGGGATTATTTCAGTAGCCAATGAATGGCATGCCTATTTAATCGTCATTGGTATGAAAGGTGGAAGCGTATTAAGAGAAATAATCATGGGAAGCACCACAAAGCATCTTATTGAAAAGGGACCCTGTCCTATTTTGTCTATTCCCTCAGATGTTAGCTATTTGCCCATCAAAAATATTGTTTACGCCACCGATTATGAGGAAGAAGATGTGTATGCCATTCGAAAATTAGCGGAAATGGCCAATCAGCTTGATGCTCATATACATGTTGTGCATATTTCTACCAAGGACGAATATAAAGGAGAAATGCAGATGGAATGGTTTAAAGAAATGCTACACAAGAAAGTGACCTACAAGCGCATGGATTTTGAACTTTTATTTACGGAGGATGTTTTTAATGCCCTTAGAACCTACATTGGGGATACAAATGCAGACTTGATGGTTATGCTCGAAAGAAAACACAATAACATCATCAAGAAATGGTTTCATCGGGATTTTGTCAAAAAGATGGAATCCTATGGCAGGGTTCCGCTCTTAAGCTTTAGAGGAGCCAACCATCAGTTATTTTATTTTAAGGCAGCACTTTAAAAACGATTAAAATGGCCAGAAGAATTTATAGTATAGTAATAGCAGTTGCACTTGGGTTAGGGTTTTACCTGTATTACATTAGGGAAGCACATTCCAAATTTTTCCTAATCGTCACTGCAGGAACCATATTTACATTTTTGAGTATGGGGATTCATGGATTGATTGCCCATTCCCTGAATCCAAAAGCAAAAGGAGGTATTCTTTTATATCCCCTTCTTATGGGAGCTCTTTGGGCTTTTATGTTCTTTTTATTCGTGTTTTTTATACTTCCTGTTTTCTGCCCTGATTTTTTACTGCACATATAGCTCAACATTCATTGTATGAATACGCCTTAGTTCTCACATACTACTTGGCAAGATACAGCCATGTTGAGGTTTTGTGTTATTTTGTTTGAGGTAGCGGTTAGAATGTCACTTAATTTTTTAAAATAAATAAGAGTGTCTTTTCGTTATAGGTAGGGTTAATAAAACCAGGGGTTTAGTCTTTAAACGAAAACTATGATTGTTTTGTCTGGGAGGGGTTTCCTCTCTATTATTGTGCTATTTACTACCTAATTTCTTTGCATTACAGTATTGCCCAAGGTAAATGCTGATTATGGCTTTGTTATAACAGCTTTTGTTATGGCCTTTTTTAGTTGGTTTTTTGATAAGAAGTATGTTCAGAATAAAATTTTTATTTTCTTCTCAATACTCTTCCCTCCGTTGAAAAAACGAATCATTTTAACGCCAGTCTCCTTCTTTGTGAATTCTTTACTAACTATGAAGTTCTAAAAGGATGACTAAATGGGTATAGTAAATACTGCTTATTTTGTGAAATTATCCTTACGCTTAGGTACCATTTAAAAATCGTTTAGCTCCTTCTTTTCGATAAGTTAAAAACTTAGTTAGGCTTGGATGAGAAGTGTCAATTTCTGAAATAACTATGTTTAATGTTGAGGCCATAGATAACCTTACTGGAATAAAGGAGTTTATTGGGAAGGATTTGAAAATTTAGTAAACGGAATAAATTAATTATATTTAGCAGAGACATATTTAGAGTTGAATGTTTTTCGCTAGGTGCTGGCAAGCTATCAAAAAAGATACCATAGTTAACCATTTAATCGTAAACAAATGAATACTCCATTGGAAGAAAAGAAGGCCCAAACCTCAAGAAGAAACTGGCTAAAGAATGCTGCAATGTTAAGCGCTGCTTCCGTTGCCGCGCCATCGGTATTGGCTAACACAAAAATTGAACGAATGAAGCCACTGGTGTCAGCTCAACCCATCCGCCTTATTGTATCTACCTATTCGTATTGGCATTTTAAAGAGAAGGTGTATCCTATAGAAAAGGTAATTGAAAATGCGGCCCGTATCGGTTTTGATGGGGTAGAAATTCTACATCGCCAAATGGAGAACGAGACGGTGCCCTACATGAACAAACTTAAAAGAATGGCCTTTGATAGAGGATTGGCACTACCATTTTTGTCTATCCATCAAAACTTTGTAGAGCCAGACGCATCCAAAAGAAAAGAAGATGTAAACCATACCTTAAAATGTATTAAACTGGCAACCCAAATGGGTATTCCGTCCATACGAATGAATACGGGGAGCTGGGCAGGCCCAACACCTCCAGGTTATTTTAATACAGGAATAAAGAAACCCGCTGACGGCTATACGGATCAAGATGCCATTAAATGGGTTATAGATAGTATGGGAGAATGTTTGGTAGAAGCCGAAAAAGCTGGTATTACCCTTTGCCTAGAGAATCATTGGGGACTTTCTTCCAATATTGATTACTTGGTAGAAATCTATGATGCACTGTCATCATCGCCTGCAATGGGTCTAAATCTTGATACAGGAAATTTTGTAGGGGATCCCTATACGCAACTAGAACGCTTAATGCCTATGGCAAATATTATCCAAGCAAAAACATATTACGGTGGTGGCGAAGTATATGATTTAGATCTGGACTATGACCGAATTGGAAAAATAAATGGAAATTTCACTGGCTATGTGTCCTTAGAAATGGAGGGAAAGGAAGATGCAGAAACCGCAGTGCCTAAGAGTTATGATGTGTTGCGAAGGGCTTTTAGTGTTTAGTAAAAAATTAAGAGCACAAGTTTGATACGATAAGTTCGTGCAACTTCTTTTACTTTATATAGATGAATAGGTGTATTGTGTATTACAATTGTGCCTTCAAACTCCTTAGCATCACTTCCGTAGTCCGTTCCAAATTAAACTCCGCTTTCCAGTGCCAATCTTTTTGTGCAGCTACATCATCTATGCTACTAGGCCATGAATCGGCAATGGCTTGCCTGAAATCTGGTGCATAGGAAATTTGAAAATTAGGAAGTTGTTTTTGGACGCTTTCAGCCATTTCTTTGGGCGTAAAGCTCATCCCAGCCAAATTATATGAGGAGCGTACTTTAACGGCATCGTCATCAGCTTCCATGAGTTGCATCGTGGCACGTATAGCATCGTCCATGAACATCATGGGTAATGCTGTATCTTCCTTAAGGAAACAAGTATATGCGCCTTCGGATAGGGCCTTGTGGTAAATTTCAACAGCATAATCGGTTGTACCACCTCCGGGCATGGTTTTCCAGCTGATAAGCCCGGGATAGCGAATACTGCGCACATCAACATCAAATTTATTAAAGTAGTACTCGCACCACCGTTCACCAGATTGCTTACTAATGCCATATACAGTGCTGGGTTCCATAATCGTGTTTTGAGGCGTATTTTCCTTTGGGGTGTTCGGTCCAAAAACAGCAATACTGGATGGCCAGAAAATTTTATCTATTTTTTTCTCCTTACCAAGATTTAGCACATTAAATAGTGAATTCATGTTGAGGTTCCAGGCCCGCATAGGAAATTTTTCTGCGGTAGCGCTCAACATGGCGGCCATTAAATACACTTCGCTTATTTCATAATAGGCAATAAGCTCTTCCAGAGCATCATAGTCGGTAGCATCCAGAATTTCAAATGGTCCGCTTTGCATTAGATTATCGTTTCCTTCACGAATGTCGCTGGCAACTACATTTTCATTGCCATATTTCTCTCGAAGGGCAAAGGTTAGTTCTGTTCCGATTTGTCCGCAGGCGCCTATTATTAAAATATATTTTTGCATCTAAATAATGAGTTAAATGATTTCTTGGATAAAGATACCTTTTCTTAAAATTTGTACATTCGTCACATGCCAAAAATCTATTATTTATTTATGCTGCTTATTATTTTTGTTTCGTGCAAGGATAACAAAGTAATCCTCGAAGACGGGCAGGAAAGTGAATGGGGAATAGTAGTGAGCCAACTTCCTGTTAAAATTGCCTTGAACGCAAAGTCTCAAACGATTGTAAATAACTGGAAAGCCTTTAAAACATTTGATACTAGTTTTGACCGAATGTATGACGCCACCTACAGGGAAGACTTAGTTTTGATTATAGAGGATTTGGTTGAAAATCAGAAAGCCTTGGAAGTTTCCAAGTATCCTACTCAATTTGATATTCCGCAGGTAAAGGGCCGACAGAAAGTCTTAAAAACCTTTATACTAAAGACGAAAGGAGACTTGGAATACCGTCAAGATCCTAAAGTTTCTATGGAGCAAATGATTACAGCATATAATAGTCTTCGCAACCAGTTTAACGTAGAGGTCAACAACACGCTGCTTGAAGAGCTTCTTGTAAACGAATGAGATTAGTCTTTTAATGTACTCCAAAGGGTATTTTAACCGAACTTTGATAAGGGAAAGGGATGAGCTTTTTAACCCATACAGTGTAGTGTCTTTTTAAGTTTTAATAGAAAAAAAGTAGTATGGTTCAATGATTTGCTCTTACAAGCTTTGAAAAAGTAACGGTATAGCATTTTAAAATAGCAAATAAAAAAACTTACTGTAAATTTTGATGCGTATACCTCAAAATTTACAGTAAGTTTTTCGTTTGAAAACTACATTATAGCATAAAAGGGATGTTATTCCTTAGGTGCTTCCAGAGTTAGTTTTTTAGATTCTAAAGCTTGTCTGCTTAGGCTCGCAAGATTAAAGTCGGGATCAATGGCCAAAGCTTCATCAATAAACACTATTGCTGCGTCTATATTAGTTTGGTCCTTGTTGAATTGCACCAAAGCCTTTAAGTGTAAAAATGCCGCTTTTAGTATCACTTCATAAGGTTGCTGGCGCTCATAAAAAGCATATTTCATATCTTCTTTGGCGTTGGCAATTCCATATTCGATATGGGCAGCAGCTCCTGTGAAGTCGCTCAGTTGAATTTTCAGGTCTGCCAATTCATAGGCCAAGTACGGATTTGGCATTCTAGCATTCAATACCTCAAAGTGTTCCAGTGCTCTTTTAGGCTGGTTCAGGGCTTTTAAGGAAATCGCCTTCACCTGTACCGCAAGGTCAGAATCCGTAGTTACTTTTTCAATACCTATAGTATTCAAGGCCTGCATGTGTTTGTTCTCATTAGCGTATATATAGGCAAGAGTATCCTGCCTTGCTACTGAGGGCGCAAGTACGTTTAAATGGGTAAGTGCGTTAATAAGGCCATCTACATCGCCCTGTAAGCGCATTTGTTCATAGAATGCTTCATAGTGCTTTTCAAGCTCGGTCTTTGTTTGCGCATTGGAGCCAATTCCAACTAGCAATAGAAACAAAAGAAATACTTTTTTCATTTTGATTATTTATTTAAGTGGGCTAAACTATTAAAATAATCTGTAAGAACTTGTTAAGGAAAGGTTTAAATATGCTAAAAAGAAAAAGGCACCAGATGGGCGCCTTTCACAGATAATAGTATCAGACCAAACTAGAAGTAAGTTTTTTGCCTGTGAACTTGGTTAATAACTGAGAATAAAAACCAATGCTCTTTTCGTCATTGTCCACGCAGGAGCTTAAGAAGCTCTTTAGATTGTCAAATAGCAGATTCGCATATAATAATGGTAAATGGGTATTTACTTTTTTAGGGTCGTAAAACGAGTCGTCCGTAACAATATCCATCTTAATGCGATGCCTGTGGTAATCAATGTTCACGTTAGCTGCATTATAGTATTTTTTTAGGAGGGCGATATGCAGCTGTTCATACGTATTAATGCTTTGGGAACTCTTGCAACTTTGAGAGATTAGCTTATCTAATTCTAGTAAAATCTTTCCTTTCAATTTTGACTTTTCCATGACATATCAATTTATAAGGTTTACTTAAAGTTATGCATTTCATCTGTAACTACCTTAAAATCAGTAATATATTAACATTAAAATAGGATTTTTGTTGTGAAAATAATTAAAAACGTTGTCAATTTATCTTATAGCGGTGTGAAATTGGTATGCATTTTAGCAAGAAATGGCTTACAAGAATCGATTGTTTTATAAGTTTTATGATTAGAAGTCTCGTAGAATGGGAGTTCTAAGCCTTCAGATTTTGCCTTTTCTCCATAATAGTGCTGTTTTTCAGGATGATTTGGGTGTACGGCGTTAAACGTTTCTCCCCATTGATTTTCTTTTACGATTGCTACCAATATTTTGATACAATCATATAAGTGAATTAAGTTCACTGGCGCAGTACCATCAGTAAGGAATTTTTTTTTGACCAGCATGGTAACTGGATTGCGATTGGGGCCTATAAGTCCTCCAAACCTAACAATCGTAGGGTCGATTTTAGTTTGATGCTTGAACAGTTGTTCACTTTCTATAAGTTGCTTTCCAGATTGCGAGGTAGGTACAGGCATTATTTCTTCTGTAACCCTACCTTGTGTATCCCCATATACCGATGTACTGCTCACGAAAACGACCTGCTTTAGAGTACTATCTTTTATATGTTCCAGCAGTACTTGCATCTTCCTCACATAAGAAGCTTTGGAACTTTTATCTCTCAATTTTGGTGGTACGTTTACAATGAGTGTTTCGCAGCTATTTAGAAATTTGGTTATCGAACCTTGTATTTCTGTTTCTGATAAAGCAATTTGGAAAGCATGTATTCCTTCATTTTTAAGAATCTCCAGTTTTTCTTTGGATGTAGTAGTTCCATAGACCGAGTATCCTTCCTGAATAAAGCTTTTTGCCAAAGGAAGACCCAACCAGCCACAGCCCATAATACCTAAAGTTTTATTCAAAGGTTATGGTTTGTGTGGTTAGTATGGCGTCGTTTAAGATGAAGGGCATAGGGATATTATTTTCGGGTCGTTTGGGCACTGAAAATTGTTCGTTGTTCAGCAAGTCATTGGAGGCCTCATACATGGTCAATTCTAAAACGGCATCCTTTGGTATTTCTAGAACGATATCGGTATAATCGTTATTGCTAATGTAGTGTGTCACCAATTTCCCCCTATTTCGGTTTTCAAGAAAATAATCGGACAATTCGATACCGTTAATAGTAGCTTTCTTTATGGCAATGTCGTTTGTAAAGAGTTCTAGCCGATTCACATTTCGTTGCGGAACGATACAAAAATCCAACAACCTCGTATCGCCGATTATCGTATCGCGTAGTTTCTCTAGTGTTGGGCCCGAAATATTCTTGATGGCAGCCTCTGAAACATACGTAAATCCGGAACCGTATTTACTACTGATTGTATTTTTAGACAATTCCTCCGGTACAGCTTTGTTAGCCCCAATATACTGGGCGGTCCAATCAGAAAGTGTCTTGTCATAGGTGGCCCATTTGGCAGTTTGGGTATCCAAGTCCATCACGTACAATAAACTGGTAGGTCTTGCTCGATCCGGCGTAAATCCGGAAGACATGTGAGCGGATACCAAGAAACCAATACACAATAAAAAGCTTAATAGGGCAAGCGACAATTGGTTCTTATAACGTGAAAATACAGGGAGTAGTAAAAAGAAGGTAAGCGTAGTGAAAACGGTCGCAGCCACCATCATTTTTAAGCCCAGCCCAACCGGAAACATTTTAACGAAGGGAGCGAAGATAAGTAGCGCGGGGATTCCAAGGAAAACCAAAAGCAGGGCATTTGGATTTTTTTGGTGAATAAGGATATATAGGGCAACAAGGATGCCGAAAACCGGCACTATAAAGAAGGCTGCTCCTGGTAAGTAATTTGCCGCTAAACCACATACGATGAGCCAAATAAAAATTGGTGCTACCAGTAGATTAGGTGTTTTTACCACCCTAAATTTGTGATAGGCATAAAAACAAACCCCTACCGAGAATAGAGTAAAGGCCAGAATATACGCATGCCCATTATAGGTAAACCCATGCAGCATATCTGCATAGCTGGGATAGAGCCATTTTAGTATGGTCCAGCTGTAAAAACCTATCAATCCATTTACAGTTAAGGCGATTAATAAGGGAAGGAATCCTTTTAGTATGTCTTTCGCATTCAATACATTTTTTCTAAAACCTATAATGAGGAAGACAATAAAAAGAAGAACGGCCAAGCCCAACATAGGCCATATCCATACAAAGGGATAGGAAACCATTTTAAAGAAGGGTATGTTAAAATATACGTAGTCGTTTAGACTTTTCATTTGGCTTAGGTCTACTTCGCTAAAATGAGAAAGTAATGGCATGAGGTAACTTCCTTGGTGGGCAAGTGTATTTTTGTCCAGCCGCTCATAGTTATCCCTTACGGTGTGGTAGTCAAAATGATCGTCTATAAAGGCGAAGTTAAAGCCCTCGATATCTGCACCTTCCCTAAAAACGGTAAGATCGGTATCGTTGGGTAGCATTTTATAAATGCTGTAGGCTAAGGAATTGGCGACAGGATAATCCGGACTTGCAGCGATAAACTCTTTAATCAGATTGCCGTTGCCACGGTTAGTTTCCATGAGCATATATCCAGGCCCACCGCTACCTCTAGCTTCAAAATTAAGTACAAGACCCACTTCCTTTGCCCAAGGATGATTCTTTACGAAAAGGTCTGCTCCATTTAGACCTAGTTCCTCTGCATCTGTAATGAGGATAATAATGTCGTTTTTGGGTTGTTTGTTTTGCGCTAAAAACGCTCTTGTTCCTTCCAATATCGTAGCAACGCCGCTACCGGCATCACTAGCGCCAAGGGAGGAATGGGGGCTACTATCATAATGTGTGAGCAACAACAGGGCTTTTCCCTCTTGGGTACCTTTTATTCTGGCGAGAATATTATCCGCCTTACTCAAATTTGCCCAATCTCCAGCGGTATACCCTTGCTGCATCGAGGTTTCAAGCCCTAAGGTGTTCAGTTCAGCAATAATATAGTTTTTTACCTTTTCGTGCCCATCAAAACCGACGCCATGTGGTTCTTTTGAAATCGCCTTTACATGGGTTAAAGCCCTATCTGTAGAGAATTCCGTTTTTAGCAAGTCTTTATCTGGGCTGTATGTGGGTAATTGTGATTTGAAACTCCAGTAAATTGCCAGTAGTATCAGTAGTAATGTTAGTACAGACGTTGTTTTTTTCATTAGGTGTTAGGTTGTGGTCTAAATTATGAAATATTACCGTTTTCTCAGCTTAGATCAAGCTATTTTAAAGCATTCGTTATTTTTTCCTATCTTTAGTAATCAACCTCTAAACAAAAAGACATGGGAATCAAAAGCTTTCAAGGCGTACGCAAGACAGTTAAAAAAGAATTTGATGCTCCCATTTTAGTCGAAGATTATATGACAAGAAAGTTGGTTACTTTTCGACCTGAACAATCTATTTTAGAGGTGATGGAGCAATTTGCTAAAAATCATATATCTGGGGGTCCTGTGTTAGATAGCAATGGTTTTTTAGTAGGTATTATCTCCGAGGCCGATTGTATGAAACAGATATCGGAAAGTCGGTATTTTAATCAGCCTATATTAGATAAAAGTGTAGAACGTTTTATGACCCAAAATGTAGAAACCATTCCGCATGATATTTCCATTTTTGATGCTGCCGGTATTTTTGTGAAGCATGGTAGAAGGCGTTTGCCTGTAATGAAGAATGATGTTTTGGTAGGTCAAATTAGCCGAAAGGATATCGTTGTTGCTGCACTCAAGCTTAGTGGGCATAATTATAAATAAAATCCACGAACACCCAAAGGAGTAATATTTGCCATTAGTGCGGACTTAAGTAAATTCATTTTATTTGAATAATGTTAAGTCGGCTTTTTGCGCAATGCAATTATATCGGTCAAGTGTGTATAAATTACAATAGGAACTACTGTCGCTGGTAATAGAATAAATGGAAAATAATTTATTGCTTTATTCGGCTGTTCAAAACCAAACATTTGAATTGGTAATTCGCTCGATAAAATTCCGTTAGCAAATATGAACAGGACTAAAAGCAATGACAAAACGTTCCAAGCAAGCAACGATTTACGCCCGATTGTCTTTGTAAGCCACAATACCCCAATTATTGGAGCAGATATACCTGCCAAAATATCATAATTTCGACCTTCGAAAGTCATAAGTTCAGGTAACATATTATATGTAAATAGATAATACAGAACGATTTCTACCGGAATTCTTATGGTGTGTAAAAATGTGCTTAGTTTTGTATTTCTATGCAGTGTAATCCAATTCTTTGGGTTTTTAGTTAAGCCAAAGATTATTAGGGTGAGTACAGGAATCAATACAAGTAAAAACCTAGGTGGGATTAACTCAGTTTTTTCATAAAATCCGTTTAGCGCCAAGATTGACTGTAATAAACTCCAAAATAATATGAACAGCGTTAATTTTGTAGCTTTTCCATTCGCAAAATGGAATAAACTTATAGTTACAGCTACGGTAAATATGAACACCCAATTAATCCAACTCGGCAAATCCGCTATCATAATATATAGTTTACTCCCGTTTCACAATCATATAATAATCGTTATCCAAGGGTAGGTAGCCCAAATCATACACAAAATAATAGGTAGTTCCCTTTTTTGTTGTGTAGAGGTTAGTAATAAAGTCAAAATCAAAGCCTTTATCCAACAGTCGGGTACGTGTGGTTTTAGTCTTTCCATCGTTTAGTTTAAAACTATCCAAGACACGATAGTTTTTACGCAGCCGATTGTTGATGTTGCGCATGAGATTTTTACTGTCCTTGTTTACCCTGTTATTATACGCATTGCGGCAGTAATCGTTGCAGAATTTCTTATCTACTCTGCCCATGATGGTCGTATCGCATTCCAGACACTTTCGCTTTTCCACTTAGTTTCTTTTGTAATTGAACTTCACTTCTTCTGCGGAGTCATCCTCATTTTCAATGAGTCCGTAGATGTTTATCTCTTGATCGCTGATACGTTCAAAGGTAAATCCTTCAAAGTACATTCTGTTTTCTTCGGCTTTTATAAATTTAAAGGTTTGTACCTCGTCTTTTGCTTCCCATCCTTTTAGGTCTGGGCCAAAATGCTTGAGTTCAAACACTAAAGAACTCTCCAATTCCCGAATGTGGCCTATTTCGTAAAAGACGATTTCGTTCTCTACGATTAATCTAAAAACGAACATCATGGAAGCTGCTGCGGGCGGACTCCAAATTTCTTCGGTGCTACCTCCAAAAGCTTCGCCTTTCCACTGTCCGGTCATCCATTCTATCTGAGAAATAGTGGCAGGTGGGGGCGTTTCTCCTTCTGCTAAGGACATCGTGTTTTGAGCCGTTAGCCCTGTGAAAGATACCAGAAAAAGGACGATAAAATACTTCATAGTAACTATTTGTACGCCTTAAGATACAAATTATGCAAGTATTTAAAGGACAAAACTATTGTTGGTAAAATTCAATAGGCAAATCATCGGGGTCCGCTATGAAAGTAAATTTCTTATTGGTTAATTCATCTACACGAATGGGTTCTACAGCAATTGCATTTTTTTTGCAATGTACAACTATGCTATTCAAGTCGTCAACCCCGAAGGCAAGATGTCTTAAACCGCAACCTTCTGGCCTAGTTGTTCTTTTAGGTGGATTTGGAAATGAGAAAAGTTCGATTACATAGGTGCCATTTAAAGATAAGTCCAATTTGTATGACTTACGTTCTTCCCTGTAGGTTTCATTTATGATTTGCAAACCTAAAAATTGGGTATAAAATTTTTTAGAGGTAGCATAATCTGAGCAGATTATAGCAATATGATGAATGTTTTGCAGCATTAGGGACTTATGTTTAGTTTGTATTTACGCAGCAGACCAGGTAATCCTTGCGTAGAGAATTTCGCATTTAGGAGCGTATTAGTTTCAGGGTCAATACTAAAATTAAATGCTGTGCTAAAATCAGCCTTGCTGAGGTTGGTATTCGAAAAGATGGCTTTATCCAGATTACAAGTATCAAAAACAGCTAGGGGTAGTTTACTATTTGTAAAATCTACCCCAATAAGTTTGCAGTCCGTAAATTTTTGGTTTTTGAGTTCTAGTCTGGTAAACGAACTCATATTTAAACGACAATCGAGAAAGGTAAAATCCATCAAGAATGTATTACAGGTTTCAAACTTTAGACCCAGCATCTTGCTGTGCTGGAAGCTAACCTCTTTAAAGGTCGTGTTGGCGACGTTTGCATTACTCAAATTACAGTCCGTAAACGTACATTCCATAAAGTTTTGTCCGTCTAGATATCCATCGGAAAAATTACATGTATCAAAAATACACTGCTCGTATTCCGCTCTAGGGAGCCGTTTTACAGTAAAATCAATCCCTTTATAGGTTTTGTCGCTTATAAAATCGGTCATTAGCGTGCGTATTACTTCTCATCAAGGATAATTGCTGGGATATCTAATTCTTTGTATAAACTGTTAAACGCACTCATTTCTTGGTTTACGATGAGGTCATGTTCCCGTTTGTATCCTTGCCATTGGGCCAAAAGGTCTTCTAGCCTTTCTTTTGCTCCCGCTGTAACCTTTGGTTCTATAGCGGCTACATATCCACGTAAATGAAGTAATTGCGCATTAAGTTTATTAGGGAAATTAATAACATCCTGAAAGGTTTTTTGCTTAGGCTGAATCAGGTTTTCTTCCCATGAGGTAATCCGCTCCTTTAGGGAATCTCCTTTTTTTAATAACGCGGAAGCCGCTTCATTATCCTTTAAAAGTTTTCCATACTGCTCCAATTGTGATTTTGCAGAGCGCATCGCGTTTACAGCGATATGTATTTCACGTACCGATGCTTCAATACTATTCAGTACCATTTGTTGCTCGGTATAGTCGGCCATACTGCCTTTTACTTTTGGGTTAGGCAATATAGTGACAGTGGTTTCAGAACTATGTTCCTCAGTATTCAATCTTAGGGTGTATTTTCCAGGACCTACAGTGCTGCCATCATGTCCGCCAAAAATAAATACCTTATTTATACTGGGTAAATCATCCTTACTAAAATCCCAAGTAAACCTATTGTAGCCTTTTTTGGAAGGAAGAACTTCTGGTTTCGATGGACCGCCAGCCCAAGAGGCAAACTTTTTTGGTTTTTGATTACTAATGGTACGAATGACTTTGTCGTTATGCAGCACCTCCAAAGTAAGTTTTGTAGAGTCCAGTTTACTATCGAGGTAATAATCGAAAGTAACACCGCTTTTAGGATTTTGACCTAGCCCCGGAACAGGTTTGTCGGAACTGCCGCCAAAATATAAATACGTGTCTTTAGGTTGAAAAATAGTCACAGATTGTTGTTTGGTCGATGCAATATTTTGTATGGCTGCTACATCATCCAAAATCCAAAACGCACGACCCGATGTCGCGATGATCAAATCATTATCCTGTATGGTAATATCGTTAATGGGAACTACAGGTAAATTCAGTTGAAGTGGTTGCCAATTTAATCCATCGTTCAATGAAATAAACAGGCCTGTTTCGGTACCCGCATATAGTAATCCTTTTTGCTTACGGTCCTCACGGACGACTCTTGTAAACGTATGCGCTCCAGTAATCCCATTAGTAATCTTCGTCCAAGTTGTCCCATAGTCCGATGTTTTAAAAATATACGAGCCTAAATCCATAGATTTATAACGCATGATAGCTATATAGGCTGTTGCCGCATCATGTGGTGATACTTCAATGCTATTGATAATACCATCTTTGATACCTTCTGGAGTAACATTTACCCAGTTCTGACCACCATCTTGGGTGATGTGTAACAGTCCGTCGTCACTCCCTGCCCAGAGTACGCCTTGCTCGTGTTGGGATTCTGTTAGATAGGTAATCGTATTGTAGTTTTCCCCTCCAGCAGCTTCGTTCGTAAAGGGTCCGCCGCCGGGACCATGCTTGTCTTTTTCGTTTCGGGTCAAATCTGGACTAATACTTGTCCAACTCTGGCCTTCATCAGTAGATTTGAATACCACGTTTCCACCATGGTAAATCGTATTCCGGTCATGTGGCGAAGTAATGATGGGTGCATTCCAGTTGTACCGATATCTAGAATCCTTTGGGGCTATGCTAAGGCCCAGTTCTGGATATTGCTTAATGGATTTAGATTCTTTTGTAGCAGCATCCCATTTGTCAATATTACCTTGGTAGGTTCCACCATAAATGATGGTCGGATTATCTGGGTCAAAGGCCAAAAAGGCACTTTCTCCGCCAGCAGTGGCGTCCCAGTCTTTCCATCCAATTCCTCTTCCGTTGGTTCGGGAAGCAATAGCAACAGTTGAATTGTCTTGCTGACCACCGTAGACATTATAAGGCACTAGATTATCTGTAATGACACGGTAAAATTGCGCGGTATTCTGATTTTCTTGCGTACTCCAGCTAGCACCGCCGTTATTTGAAACGTTAGAGCCCCCATCGTTAGAGTTTATCATTTTCTGGTTGTCATACGGGTGTATCCACAAATGGTGGTTGTCTCCGTGAGGTACAGCAAGTGGGGTAAAGCTTTTTCCGCCGTCAATAGATTTGGTCACGGGGGCGTTTAGCACATAGACTATATTTTCATTTTGGGTATCTGCAAAAATCTCCATGTAGTACCAAGAACGTGTGATGTTTATTCGGTCTTTGTTTATCTGCGTCCATTTTTTTCCAGCATCATCGGAACGGTATACACCTCCTTTTTCGCCATCTGCTTCAACAACCGCAAAAACACGTTCAGGATTGGCCCTTGAGACTGATATTCCAGCTTTTCCCATTTCTTTGGGCAAACCTTCCTTTAACTGTTCCCAAGTAGTACCACCATCTGTAGATTTGTGAATGCCTGAAGTTGGTCCACCAGATTCCATTATCCAAGGATACCTGCGGTGTTGCCACATAGCTGCATATAAAATCAAAGGGTTTTTCATATCCATGGTTAGGTCCGATGCTCCTGTGTTACTATCTACAAATAGCACATTTTCCCATGTGACTCCACCGTCCATAGAACGATAGATACCGCGTTGTGCATTAGGACCATACTGCGCTCCTTGGGCAGCGATAAATATGATATCTGGATTTGTTGGATGTATAATAACGTCCGAAATATGTCTGGTTTCGTCTAGGCCTATATGTTTCCAAGTTTTTCCTGCATCTGTAGATTTATATACACCGTCTCCCATCGAGGTCATTACGCCACGTGCTGCATGCTCTCCCATTCCTGCAATGACAATATTGGGATTGCTTTCGGATACGGCAATGGAACCTACCGTGGCTGTTTTAAAAAAGCCGTCCGATACATTTTTCCAAGTGATGCCATCATCAGTCGTTTTCCATACCCCACCACCAACAGTACCGCTGTAATACGTCATAGGTTGGCCGACTACTCCTGAAGAGGCAACACTTCTACCTCCTCTAAACGGACCAATGTTTCGCCATTTGAGTCCGCTGAAAAGGGAATCTTCTACTTTTACAACGGGTGTAGAAGTTTTGTTTTTACGACGTTGAGATTGCGCGGTCATGGGTAAAATGAACAATGCGATAAGGAGTAGTTTTGCTATTTTCATTGGTTATTAAGTTTGTTGGTTGTGGTTAGTGCAAGCCCTTTTTTTAGCCGCGAAGCTTCTGGGGAAGCAAACTGTGGAACCTGTCTAGATATTCATTAATAGTTTGCGATGTCGAATTAATTATTATGATATAGTGCTCTTTTTATTAATGATGCTTACAAAGAAAAAGTTTAGTCTTCTAAACCTCCCTTGCGCTCAGGGCTTCTTGGCGTAGGCCAAACAAGGGGCTCACCAGTTCTGCGACTTTTTCCAATCAACGTAGCTTTTTCACGCGATGTTTTTTCAGGATCTTCGGAGGCCATATAGGCCATAATTGCTGTAAGAATGGCATTGCTGCGCACATCGTCAAAGACAATTTTATCATAGGTGTCTAAGTTGGTATGCCAAGTGTAGTTCCAATAACTCCAGCTCAGTGAGCTAAGGGAAAACGCAGGAGCACCTGCGGCTACAAAAGAAGCATAATCGGAACCACCGCCAGCAGGGCTGCCCGGAAAGGTCGTTTCAATATGTTTTGTTATGTCTTCCGGAACAGGTTCCAACCATTTACCAAGGTAATCATAGGCATGTAAAAAGCCTTGTCCCGAAAGTCGAACAACACGTCCCGTTCCGTTATCCTGATTAAAAACTGCCTGTACACCGTCAACAATTTTAGGATTGTCTTCTACAAAGGCTCTAGAACCATTTAGACCTTGTTCCTCGCTTCCCCAATGCCCAATAAGTATGGTTCGTTTTGGATTTGGATATACTTTTTTGAGGATACGCGCGGCTTCCATCATTGTAATTGTTCCTGTTCCATTATCGGTTGCGCCGGTTGCTCCGTCCCAAGAATCAAAATGGGCAGAGAGGATTACATACTCATCTGGGAACTCTGTTCCCTGTATTGTAGCAATGGTATTGAACGTTGGTACTTCGCCCAACTCCTTTGATTCTGCTACGATTTTAATTTGTGGTTGCACTCCGCTTTCTACCATTCTGTAAAGCATTCCATAATCTTCTAAGGACAGGTCTACCACTGGAACTTTATCGGTACCAGCGCTAAATATTTTATTAGCACCAAATCCATTAGACCATCGTGACTGCGCTATACCTACTGCGCCTGCCTGTTCCAAGGCTTTGTTTAATGTTCTACTGGAATACCCAGTATTGTTCATATTTTCACGCCACGCTTTTTCTTGAGCATCTCGTTCTGTTTTCATTTTTTCAAACGATTCCTCGGTTGCAAATTCTTCCCAGTTGTAATCTGGCCTTCCCGTAGGTTGTAGCATGCTTACCATGACAATTTTGCCCTTTACATTGGGCAACCAATTAACAAAGGCCAAGGAGTCGGAAATTATAGGAAGGGTAATCAAAGAAGCAGTAACCCCTTTTTTACTAGTACTTGGATTCCAAGCCAACTGAGTAGCATGCAAGGATGCGATACGCGGTGAAACCATATCTACATGGGTAATACCGCGTTCCCAACCGCGCCATTTCCCCCATTCTTGGTTTTCGGCAGCGATACCCCAGCTTGCATATTCTTTAACTGCCCAATCATGTGCCGTTTTCATTTGTGGTGTACCTACCAATCTTGGTCCGTTTACGTCCATTAACTCGTGGGCCAGTCGTTCTAATTGTGAATTTTCGTTTGCCTCTTTTGTTATAGCTCCCACCACATCGGAAATTTCTAATGTAGTCTGTGACCATGATATGGTGCTAATAAATAACAATGCAAGCAGTACAGGAATAACTATTTTTTTCATTTTCGAGTGTTCTTAGGTTAAACGAATTAACTAATATAATGATAAAGGCGGAAATAAATAGCTTTATTAGTTCTTAGGATTTCGAGCCCTTTTAAGAATGGTCTGTAACTCGTTTCTATCAAAGTACTTTCCGTTCTTGATTACTGCATGGATAGTCTTCGTGTTTTCAATATTTTCAATGGGGTTGGCATCAAGTAAAACCATATCGGCCCACATGCCCTCTTGAATAAGCCCTAGCTCATTCTCTAAATTAAAATATTTAGCAGGGTTTATTGTTGCAGTTTTAATCGCTTCTAAGGGGGTGAGTCCAGCTTTAACCAACATCGCTAGCTCCTCATGTAGACTTTGACCTGGAGTAAGCAAAGCGATCGGGGAGTCGGTGCCAGCCATAATTTCGATTTCAGCATTATGTACTTTGTTTACCATATTTATGAACCACTCTGAATATTGAATTCGAAAGGGAGTAACAGGTGTTTTATTTAGAGTTTCTGCACTTTCTTTCCATTTTTGTTCTATGGATTCTGGTAAAAACGCAATACTTTCTTGCCAATCTTCATTTTCGAAATGACGGTTGGTTAGAAATGCACTTAAGGCAAGAGTTGGAATTTGCCAAGTTTCGTTCTTAGCTAAAACTTTTAAAATCTCATTCGCTTTGTTGTCATCATAATTCTTCACCGCGACCTCACGTTGCAGATCATGAATTTTACTTCTTAAAGCACCTCCAGCACTATCTTTTTCCTCTTTTAAAAGTAGTAGTCGTTGCTGCCAAAGTTCATCAGCATTAGAGGCACATGACAATTCTAAATTACGTAGATGTTCCATACTGCTCAAACCTGCATTCGAAGCACTAACGACATCCATACTAAGGGGAACATGTCCCGTTATCTTGAGGCCTTTCTCTTTTGCTATTTTTGTGATTTGAGTGAACTGTTCGGGAGAAAGCATTTCGTAGGCTTTCAGTAAATCAACCCCTAAACTATCTAATTCATTTAGTTTTTTTGTAATTGCATCTTCCGTAGCTAATCCTACAGAGAGTGGTGGATGACCAGGGTCACTACCATCATATACGTTAGGTAAGCCGTCTAGTAGCGGACCTGCAATCATTACTCGTGGTGCATTTTTAGGATCTGCCAAAGCTTTGTCTTTCCAGCTTTTTACAAAGTTGATTTCTCCGCCGGTATCACGAACACTTGTGATGCCATACCCTAAAAATAAATCGAACATACTGGGTGCTAATTCTTCCATGTAGGCGAAATGAATATGCGCATCCCAAAGACCTGGCATTAGGTATTTACCCGTACCGTCAATGATTTTATTTTTAGGGGATAGTTGTAGCTCATTCGAAGACACTACTTTCAATATTTTCTCCCCTTGAACGATAACGGTTTGGTTTGCAATCAAGCCGTTTTTAGGATGTATTACAGTTACATTTTGAATGCAGGTAGCATCTACATATACTTCTCCACTAGGCCGACAAGAGATACCTAATAAGAAAAGTAAACAGGAAAGGATTTTGAAAGTGTTTGTCATGTATGTTCTTTTTAAGAATCTTTAAGTGAAATACGTTTTCTTATAGTTTATATCACTTTAAGGATAAATTATCAGTAATCTCATCAGGAATTTTAAGATGAGATTTTAATTTATGTTTTTCCATAGCAGCAAGATGTTCCTCATTAAATAAAGATGAATCCCCATCATATTTTACGCGCCAAATTTTACCTTTATTGGACTCCGAAATGTAAAGGGAACCATCAGGTCCCTCTGCCAAACCAACAGGTCTAAATTTAGCATCTTTCATTAATCTAACCGTTTCTACACCAGTAAAGCCATCAGCAAAAACTTCCCAAGTACCATTTGGCTTACCGTCTTCAAAAGGTAAGAACCCAACAATGTATCCCGCCTGAGGGTATGGAGCTCTGTTGGTAGATCCATGAAATGCAACAAAGGCACCTTTCTTATATCGTGCAGGAAATTGATTGCCGCGGTAAAACAACAAATCGTTAGGTGCCCAATGTGCAGGTAGTCCCATTAGTGGAGCCTTAAATTTTTTAGCTTCTTTTTCCCCATCCCCACCGTATTCAGGAGCATACATTTTCTTTTTCTTAAAATGATCATAGTAGGTGTACGGCCAACCAAAATCATCTCCCTTTTTAAGCTGCATAAATTCTTCTGCAGGTAAAACCGCTTGATGCCATTCGCTAAAGTGGTGTGGCGCATGATTGTTCAGGTAGTCTCTACCATGTTGTAGGCCATAAAGGCTATTGTCATCATCATTCCATGATATTGCGACCATACTTCGTACACCGGTAGCATAGAGTTCACCATCTTTCTGAAATTGCCCTTGTTTACTTTCACTGAATTTCCAAATACTGCCTAGTTCTTCTCTTAGGGGACAAGGGTCTAAACCTTTAGCATTACCAGGTTGTGATTCTAAATCTTCGCATGCGTTGGTTGGCGCACTAAAGGTGACATACATATTGCCTTTTTTGTCAAAAGCCAAAGATTTGGCATTATGCCATCTTTTCGGGTAATTATCTGTCAATAAAGTTTCAGGAGAACCCTCGGGCACTAATTTATCGACAGTTAGTTTCTGTCTATAAATGACTTGTTCAGAACTAAAATAAATATAGTTGTTATGAATTCGCATTTCGGTCGCAAATCTACCATCGTTCGGATAATCACCCCATTTTTGGAATATATCGGCACGGCCATCGCCAGTGGTATCGCGCAATGCCATATTGCCATTTCTACCTGTTTCCGTTTTCAATTTTATGTAAATATCACCATTACTATTTACTGCCAAATGACGCGCTGGCCCCACAGAATCTGCAACTACAATAGCACTAAAGCCTTCTGGAAAAAAAAGACCCCCATTGGGTTCACTAACGATTTTACGCTCCGATTTAACTTCGTTAAGCAGGGGCTGTTTTGGGGCATCTATTTTAGATTTGGCATTATTTTCTTTACAGCCCGTTAGAAGAATCCCAAAAAGACTTAAAACATAGCAACCTTTTACAATCCATAAGGTTTTGAAATTCATATATAATCAGATTTAGTAGTATTTGGCTATAATTTTGTATCCAAATTTAAAATGGTTTGCAATAACACGTTGGCGCCGTTCGCCATGTCTTTGGCCGACGTAAATTCTTTGGGAGAGTGACTTATTCCTCCTTTACTTGGTACGAATATCATTCCGGTAGGAGCAATCAAGGCCATATCTTGAGCATCATGACCTGCGCCACTTGGCAGTCTTTTAGTGCTTAGACTCAATTTTTCTGCGGATGTTTTAATAACACTTTGAATAGAAGACGTCATGATAGCTGGGTTAGCCGTAGTATCTAAGGCACGAAATTCAATTTGTACATTAGAATCCTTAGCGATTTCGTTGGCTCTGGTTTTGATGGCGTCGTAAACGTTGTCAATCACTACCAATGATAGGTCTCTAATCTCTAGACTGGTTACCACCTTGCCGGGAATTACATTTGGTGCGCCTGGTTCTGCTTTAATTTTACCAACTGTTCCTACTTGCGCACCTTCAAAACTAGTAGTGACCTCATTTACGGCAACTATAAATTTTGCTGCTGCTAACAAAGCATCTTGTCTTGCGTTCATTGGAGTGGTGCCTGCATGGTTGGCAAAACCGGTAAATTCAACCTCCCACCATTTGAGTCCGACTATACCTTCTACGATTCCGATATCGATATTTTCTTTTTCTAAGGTTCCACCCTGTTCAATATGGAGTTCCAAGAAAGCTGCGATTTCATCTTTTTTACGTGCTACCTCTGCGATTCGCGTAGTATCCCCACCGAGTCGCATAATTCCTTCCGCCATAGAGTAACCGGAAGAATTCACAATGGGGAATGCCTCTTTTCCTAAATGTCCTGCTATGGCCCTGCTTCCCATAACACCCCCTTCCTCATTGGAGAAAATTATAATTTCTAAAGGATGATTGGTTTTTATCTTGTTTTCGTTGAGTACTTCAAGTACTTCCAATGATGCCATAGAGCCTACGCAACCATCGTAGTTCCCTCCGTTAGGCACGCGGTCTATATGTGAACCAAATGAAATAGGTTTTAAGGACGGTTTTTTTCCCTCGCGTCTACCAATAACATTTCCGGCAAAATCGATATGGACTTTTAAGTCAAGTTCTTTTAAGATGTTTATTACCCATTGTTGTGCCGCTACATCCGCATCGCTAAAAGCAACGCGTTCTGTTTCTCCGCTTTCTTGAATTCCAAATTTAGCAAGTTCCATGATTCGGTTTTCGAGTCGGTCTTGATTTACGGTAACTTGAGCAAAAGTCAACCACGTGAAGAAATAAATTAAGGAACTGAAAATAGCTTTAAGTTTCATAGTATTTGTTTAGATAAGCTCCAAGTCTGCCTGATTAAAAATACAGTTTTTAGTTGGGGTGTTATTTGTTAGAAGCGCAATGGTGTTTTCTACCGTCATAGTGCACATTTTGGTGTAGGTTGTGCTAGTGAGACTACCTACATGTGGGGTAATATAGGTGTTTGGATGTTTTGTGATGGTATCGTTTAAGTCTGGTGGTTCTATTGCTAGTACATCTGCTGCGAAACCACCGATTTTATTATTTTCTAATGCGATTGTCAAGGCTTTTTGGTCGATGATGCCTCCTCTGGCGGTATTTATGAGCTGGGTAGTGGGTTTCATTAGTTCGATTGCTTCCCTGTCTATCAGTTTTTCTGTTTGCGGAGTTAAAGGAAGATGTAGACTTATGCAGTCGGCCGATTTTAAAACCGTTTCAAAGGATTCAAACGTATAGGGCACATCTTCTTTTTGAGCACTCCAGTAGATGACTTTCATACCCATGGCATCTGCAATTCGGCCCACTTTTTTTCCAATATTTCCCATGCCTAAAATCCCAAGGGTTTTTCCATGGATTTCATCACCGGTATAACTAGCGCGCTCCTGCCATCGGCCTTCTTTTACCATGGTGATGGCATTGTATAGGTTCCGTTGTAAGATTAAAAGCAAGGAAATGGTGTGTTCGGCTATGGTATTGGCATTGGAATTGGGAGCGTTGACTACTTTAATTCCTCTTTTTGTGGCTTCGGACACATCAATATTATCGAGTCCGACACCGCAACGGGCAATAATTTTAAGGTCTGGTAGCTGCTCCATCAATTGCACCCTTACCTGACCTTTACCACGGGTTATTATAGCATCTATTTGATAGCTTTTTATTGCTTCTTTCAATGTAGATTCGTCAAAACCAGTTAGGATAGTTACACCTTTCGTTTCTTCAAGAATTTGCATTGCCTCATTGGCTACCGTTTCCAGTAATAGAATTGTATGCCCCATTTATTTCTTGTGATATAAAGTTGCATCCTTGGTTTTATATCCCCTGAAATCATTTCTTCCTGATACGTAAATACCCTCTTTAAATAATTCGTCCTCAAATATTTTTTGGTCTATTTTGGCGTCGGGCGCACAGGAAATCTCGATAAGATTACCAGAGGGATCTCTGACGAACATTTGAATAGGACCATCAGGTAATTGACGCACACGCCCCCAAGGTTTGATATCGATAATACCGAGTTCTTTCATCCGATAGAAAATCGTGTTTATATCATCTACTTCTACACAAATATGTCCCCGGAAGGAGTAGGCATCCTCCCATTCGGTGAGGTGCAATTGTTGTTCTTCGTTGAACTTAAAGAAGGCTGTGGGATAATCAAAAAGAAAAGCAGGGATAGGTTCTAATCCTAACTCATGTTCGTAAAATTTACAAGCTTCCTCTAGGTTGCTCACAACTAAAGCGACGTGATTTATTTGAATTGCTTTTGCCATTGGTTATTGTTTAAATTCGTTTACAAAATCCCAGTTTGGGGTCAATCCCAAGCCAGGTCTATCAGGTTCGGGGAGCATACCGTTTTCGTCTACGGCTATGTGTTCTTCCACTAAATCGTACATCATAGGATTACCGCCCAAGGAAAACTCGATCACATTGGCCGATGGCGATGCAAAGGCAACCGAAACACCAGCAATAAAGGAAAAGGCCGATCCCCAGCAATGGGGCGCCAATTCGAGCTGATACGCATGTGCCAATTGCGCAACGCGCATGGATTCGGTTATTCCGCCAATGATGGCACAATCGGGTTGTAGCACATCCAAGGCGCGTTCTGCAATAAGGTCGCGCACATCAAAAGCGGTATACTCACTTTCGCCTGCAGCAATTGGAATATGGGTACTGGCGCGTACTTCCGCCGTGCCTATTTTATTATCCGGACTAATGGGTTCTTCAAACCAATATAGGTTGTAATCGGCCACGCCCCTGCAAAATTGTTTCGCCTCTGGAACGCTAAACGTACCATGGGCATCAGTCATTAATTTTATATTGTTAGGAAGTGCTTCTCGTGCCGCTTTAACGCGATCGATACTCGCTTGAACGGTTTCGTCCATAATCCCTACACGCATTTTTACTCCCGAAAATCCTTTATTAGTATAGGAGAGGAGCTGTTCGCCAATAGCATCTACCTTGGCCCAACCGCCACTGGCGTAGGCAGGCATTTTATCCCTGCAACTACCACCCAAAAGTTCTACCACAGGCACTCCCAAGGCTTTTCCTTTTAAGTCCCAAAGGGCTGTATCTATTCCACTCATGGCCGATACGGTTAATCCACGCCTTCCTAAAATAGGAAATTTTCTTCCTCTGGAGAGTGCATAGTGGTCTCGGGTACCATTATATATATGTTCCCAAATTCTCGAAATGTGGCGTGCATCTTTACCGAGCAATATCGGTTTAATTTCGTTTTCTATGCAGCTAACGATACTTGCGCAGGAGCCGGAGGAACCTACGGCGGCCTTCGCCTCTCCAAAACCTTGAAGACCAGAATCGGTTGTAACGACCACTAGGGTCATATCAAAATTCGTCAATAGCCCGTAATCGGAAAAATGTTGTTTTTCTTTGGGAATGGGGCATCGCAGCCAAAAAGCTTCTACATTGGTTATTTTCATTATGTTTTGAATCTTATTTCTCTTATCCTACAAAAACGGCTTCAGTGTATTTATCGATTTTTTAGTTAGCATGGAATAGAACTCTTCTGTAACTGCAGAGCTGCCATGGTCTTGTAAAAATTTGAGTTGCTCATCACTTAATCCTACGGGAGCTGTATCAATTGAATTGGGATACGGATTTGCAGGGGTGCGATCCATTGGCGGACAAAACTCAACCGATAGAACTTGATTATAGTTTATTTCTTTTAGTGTTTCCATAATACGTTTCCAATCTAGGTGTCCCATGCCTGGTGCCATCCGATTGTTATCTGCCACATGGAAGTTGACAAGACGGCTCCCTACTTTTTTCATAGTAGCGAACATATCTTCTTCCTCAAGATTCATATGAAAGGTATCCAGACAAACGCCGCAGTTAGGTCCTACAGCCTCTGCTAGTGACAGGGCTTGTTCTCCACGGTTAATGAAATAGGTCTCAAACCTATTGATGGGTTCAATACCAATTTTGAGTCCGTTCGCTTCCGTATATTCATAGACTTCTTTAATGCCTTCCACAGCCCAATCCCATTCGGCTTCGGGTCGTGCATCTGGAACAATTTTTCCTACAGTGGCTGGAACTAGGGAAATAACGCTACCACCCAATTCCTTTACCATTTTAGCGACATCTAGCACGTATTGTACTGATGTTTTACGTTGTGTAGCATCCCTTGCGAGCATATTACGCTCCTCGAGCATCAGGGTCACGGAACCCCAACATTGGAGTTGGTATTTATCCAATAGCGCTTTGACTTCTTTGGTATCGTAGTTTTCCGGAGTACCCTGAATCTCTAAATGGGTGTATCCCATGTCCGCAATACGGGCCATGGTACTTTCCAAAGATTCGGCGCGCATCCAATTATGTATCGCTAATTTCATTCGATTTCCGTTTTCTAAGTGGTATCTATTTATTTTTAGGGACAAGACACCTTATTAAGTTTTTACTAAAATAGTAAAAACCATTAGATATGCCGTTTATCTAATACGTGTACTTTATACTCCACGTAGGAGGGTATTTTCGCTATCTTAGTAATTGAGGCATGAATAATAGAAAATAATAGTGAAATGATAGAGATAGCATCAAGTGCAATTTTAATAGGACTCTCCTTAGTGATTATCTGGTTATATAGAGCATATAAAAGCAAGAAAACCAAAGAAGAAGTAGAAGGCTTTTGAAAGTGCAAACAGATTTCTCTAAAAAATTACGTTTTAGTAATTTGACAAACTACCTCCTAACCTTGTCCCACTTTGTATATAGATACCCATTATAAGGTTTTAAATAGAAAAAGAATTGAAATATTTCATAAATCAATTCTTTTTAAGTAACTCTAAATCAATATATAAAACATTTACAAATGACAACAAACGATTACAAACGAAAGTAAGTATTTTGTAACCGAATCTTTTTAGGGTGTGCTTCTATGTTTGCAGTGTCGAGTCAGTGAGGCTTGATTTTAAAACAATTTAATATTAAAATATACTATTATGAACGCACTTAAAAACAGAGTACAATTGATTGGAAACTTGGGTCAGGATCCAGAAATCGTAACCTTAGATGGCGGCGCCAAATTGGCTAAATTTTCCATAGCTACCACAGACAGTTACAAGAATGCGAAAGGAGAAAAAGTAGAGGACACGCAATGGCATAATATCGTTGCTTGGGGTAAAACGGCTGACATCGTAGAAAATTATTTGACCAAAGGAAAGCAAGTTGCCATTGATGGTAAATTGACCCATCGCACTTATGAAACCAAGGAAGGTGAAAAGCGTTATTTTACAGAAGTACGCTGCAATGAATTACTGATGTTGGGGAAATAGATGGTATAGTTATAATCCTTCCGCTGCGTTCTGAATAACATTTTTGAAAAGGTTGTTCCGAGGGCAGATGAGGGTTTGTTTTTTTAGTATAGATTGTTTCGCTACGCTCACAATGACACTAAACAATCCTTATTTTTACACCCATGATAACGACTGTAGAAGAAACATTACTGCCTTTACTTAAAACCCATTTTGGTTACGACTCTTTTAAGCCCAACCAGTTAGCGGTTATTGAAGACGTACTGGCTAAAAAGGACGTGTTGACTATCATGCCCACAGGTGGTGGGAAATCGTTATGTTATCAGTTGTCAGCCTTGGCTTTAGAAGGTACCGCTATTGTCATATCACCTTTGATTGCCTTAATGAAAGATCAAGTAGATGTGCTCAAGGCCAACGGAATTGCAGCTGCGTATTATAATAGTTCGCAATCCCAAGAGGAACAACAGGCCATATTTTCAAGCTTAAAACAAGGGGAGCTTAAACTCTTTTATGTGGCACCAGAAAGTTTGGGTGGTTTCCATACCGTGTTTGAGGATATTAATATCAGTCTTTTTGCAATAGACGAAGCCCATTGTATTTCTTCGTGGGGACACGATTTTAGACCGGCTTACACACAATTAGGCAATCTAAAGGAGCGTTTTCCGAAAGTTCCAATTATTGCCCTGACTGCAACCGCAGACGGAAGTACCCAAGAGGACATTGCGGACCAGCTGAAAATCACTGACGGAACCCGTCATTTGGCTTCTTTTAACCGGCCCAATCTGTTTTTAGAGGTGCGACCCGCACAAAACCGCATCAAACATATTTTAGAATTTTTGGAAGAACGACCTAATGAGAGTGGAATCATTTACTGCCTAAGTCGAAAAAGCACGGAAAAACTAGCGGAAAAATTACAATCTGCCGGATATGCGGCAAAGGCCTACCATGCGGGTCTAGCTCCACAAGAGCGTACAAAAGTACAAGAAGAATTCATTACGGATAAGGTGCCAATTATCGCTGCTACCATCGCTTTTGGTATGGGAATCGATAAGAGTAATGTCCGTTGGGTCATTCACTATAATCTACCCAAGAATGTGGAAGGCTATTACCAGGAAATTGGACGTGGTGGTAGGGACGGTTTACCAGCCAATGCCTTACTTTTTTATAGTTTTGGAGATGTGGCACAGTTGCGCCGTTTTATATCCGAAAGTGAGAATGCGGACGTGGAATATGCCAAACTGGAACGTATGCAGCAATTTGCCGAAGCATTGAGTTGTAGACGTATTGCACTACTCAACTATTTTGGCGAGCACGTAACCGAGGGTTGCGGTAATTGCGATATCTGTCAACGGCCACCAGCCTATTTTGATGGTACTGTCCTTGCTCAGAAAATCTGTTCAGGGGTAGCACGGTTAAAGGAAAGGGAACCCATGGGTACGGTTATAGATGTGTTACGTGGTGCGAAAAATGCACAAGTTTTCGATAAAGGCTATCAGCATGTAAAAACCTACGGAGCCATTAAAGATATTTCATGGTTAGATGTGCAACAGTACGTCATACAACTGCTTAACCAAGGGGTGCTGAGTATTAATTTTAGGGAGGGTGCCCGTTTGGGACTTACGCCTTTGGCGAAGGAAGTACTGTTCTCCAAAAAATCGATACAATTGGCGATTTTGGAAAAAGCAGTAGATCTCAAAAAAACGGAACGTAAAACAAGAGCAAGTAAAACGGGACTTTTTGAGAAGCTAAGAGTATTGCGGCAACAGCTGGCTACCGAGCAAAACGTACCCGCTTATGTTATTTTTGGTGATGCTAGCTTAAAGGATATGGAAGCCAAACTACCTCAAAATGAGACAGAGTTTATGAATATTACAGGGGTAGGACAGGCGAAATTAGAAAAATATGCGGAGGTTTTCCTAAAGGAGATTATTGCATACAAACCTGCTAAAAAAAAATCTAAGATACCTACGCATCAGCAATCTTATACCTTATTTCAAGAAGGATGTACCGTACAGGAAATAGCCGAGAAAAGAGTGCTTTCAGAAAATACAATTTATAGTCATTTGATGAAAATACATGCTGATGGAACAGAACTGGACCTACAGCAATTTATGAGCAAAGCAGAACAGGAAACCATAGCCAAAGCCAAGGAAGCACTTCATCATGCAGAAGGTTTGCGGGAATACTTTGATTATTTTGAGGAGAAAGTCCCGTATTGGAAGATTAAGTTGGGATTGTATTTGTTGGAGGAATAGAAAAAGATGCTACCAACGAGCTATCTTAATTATATGCACAGACTTTATAACTTCTATAAGGTTATTTGAAGGGTAAATAGGTAATGATACTTATTGTGCTGACTTAAATTAAAAATAGGTGAGGCCATGTATTGTATGGCCTAAGTAGCTATTAACAACCTGTTTCTCTGGCTATTGATTTTTTTGTTACATTTAGAACTTAATTAACCACCAAAAAATAATCACACATGGCTGACGAGAATAAAGATTTAGGAGACGAGGCAAAAGACGCCTTGGACAACGCAAAGAAAAAAGCAGAAAATTTAGGGGATAAGGCTGAAGATGCTGCTGCTAAGGGGAAAGAGAAAGCAAAGGACTTAGGTGATAAGGCCAAAGATGCTGCTGCTAAGGGGAAAGAGAAAGCAAAGGACTTAGGTGATAAGGCCAAAGATGCTGTTGATAAGGGGAAAGAAGAAGCTAAGAATTTGGGCGATAAGGCCGAAGAGGCTTTTGATAATGCTAAGGAAAAGGCAAGTGACTTTTCAGAGGATGCTAAAGAGAAAGCGAGTGGTTTTGCTGATAAAGCGGAAGAAGCAGCAAAGGATTTTAAAGACGATGTAAAAGAGACTTTTGACCCTAACAAGGCAGATAATGGTAAAACAGTTGCTATTATTGCACATATCACTTTTATAGGAACGATAGTAGCTTTTGTTATGAATAATGGGAATAAAACAGAGATAGGAAGTTACTACATAAGACAACTAATTGGAATTTACGCAATGTTTTTTCTTTTATCTTTCATTCCATTGGTAGGTTGTTTTACTTGGGTTTTAGCCTTGGTACTTATTGTTATGAGTGTAATTAATGCTGCAAATGAAAAAATGGTTCCTACACCACTTGTTGGAGAGTATTTCCAAGACTGGTTTAAAGGCATATAAAAGAGATACCAAGACCGATTTTAGAATCGGTCTTTTTTATTCAAATTATTATCGTAATATTGCAATATATAAATATGAATAATGGGAATTACCAAAACACAGATTTTTAATACGGAACAAAATGAGTTGGCAAACACCTTTAAGGTGCTTTCCAATCCAGCGCGAATTGCAATTTTGGAATTCATTAGTAAACAAGATTCCTGTATCTGTAATGATATTGTAGAGGAGATAGGTTTGGCCCAACCCACCATTTCCCAGCACCTGAAAGAACTCAAAAGCATCGATTTGATTATGGGGGAAATCGAAGGAAAAAAAGTCTGTTATTGCATCAATCTAAAAACATGGTCTGCCGTTCAAATACGCCTAAATTCTTTTTTTAATACTACAAAAGCAAAATGTTGTTAATCTAAATGATATACAAATGAACACAAATGAATTTTTATCAATCTTAAAACAAAATGCGAACAAAGCACTTTTGTTTGAGTACGCACCTGGAAAATTGGTGGCGGCTAATTACCATATAACAGAAATTAAAAACATAAGCATTGATGCCGTAGACTGCGGCGCTGGTACGGATTTCTGGAAGGAAACCATCATCCAACTTTGGGAAAGTCCGGAAGAGGTAGGTAAACGCGATTATATGCTAAGCCATAAAGCGTTAGAAATTCTTAACAGAGTAAATAGTATCAAACCTATGGAAAAAGAGGTTGAGGTAAAGTTTGAGTATAGCAACGCCAATTTTCATACAGCTCAATTGTTCGTTCATAGCCATATGGTGGATGGGGAACAACTTATATTTCATCTTGGCATAACACCTACAGACTGCAAGGCCAAGGACACCTGTGGTGTTCCTGTGGAGATGGAACGTGTTTCTGATGAAGGGTGTTCCCCAGGGAGTGGATGCTGTTAATGTAAAACTAAACCTATGGAAATTCTATTGATTCTTGCTTCGGTTTGTCTGGTGCTGTTTATAATATGGGCCACTTTTGACGGATTTTATCTTCACATCTTTACCTCTGGGCTTTTTAATCATGAGGAAAGTACTTTTGAGCATAAAACACATACGGTAAGAGCTGTACTGTTTCCGTTAATCGTTTGGTGCCTATTTGTCAATGAAGCTAGCTTCGGTTTATTTCTTATGGGAATCTGGCTCGTTGTAGTGGATTTAGTTGTTTTAGGAATAGACGCATATTCCGAAACAGAAAGCAGAAAATTCATGGGCGGACTCCCTAAGTGGGAATATCTCATTCATTTATTTTCCAATTCCCTTCACTTCGCCGCTATTATTCTAGTATTCGCTATGAAAATTGATATGGTAAACGGTGGGTTGGTATTCGGCAACGCAATACTAGCATCATTCGCCAAAGAGGTGTTTATATTTGTAAGTGTTAATCTGATCCCTAGCGTAATCTTACTGGCTTTATTACATTTTATATTATTGGTAGAGCGGCCAAGAGTAGTATGGAATACGTATCCTTCAAAAATTAATTGCTGTTAAAATGAGTAGTCCTAAAAAAAGCAGTATTAGGTTAATGAAAGCATCGGATTGGGACTCCGTTGCTGCCATTTACAAAGAAGGTATTGCTACTGGTTTTGCTACTTTTGAAACCAATGTGCCATCATTTGATACTTGGGATACGGCACACTTAAAAACGTGTAGAATAGTTGCCTTTGATGCCGAACGAGTTTTAGGTTGGGCGGCACTATCCCCAGTTTCCAGCAGGTGCGTTTATGGGGGTATTGCAGAGGTGAGTGTCTACATATCGGCCTCATCTAGGGGTTTAGGTGTTGGCAAACTCTTAATGGAACACTTGATACTTGAAAGTGAAAAAGTAGGTTTATGGACCTTGCAGTCCGGCATTTTTCCCGAAAACGAAGCAAGTATCCAATTACATAAAAAAGTTGGTTTCCGGTATATTGGGAAGCGTGAACATATCGGAAAGACTAGCGATGGTATGTGGAAAGACAACCTTCTTTTTGAACGTAGGAGCAAGGTGGTAGGAATAGGGTAAGCTTACTCCTTTTCTTGATTTTGAGTTTCAGCCAATTTTCGTTCTAGTTCCGCTTGAAATTCCTCCATAACTGGTTTAACGGTACTTTCTGGTAAGTCGGCTATTTTGATATACATGAGGCCATCCACCGAATTGTTAAACAAAGGATCAACGTTAAAAGCAACCACTTTTGCATTTTGCTTTATATACTTTTTTATCAATACGGGTAAACGCAGACTTCCGGGTTCTACTTCATCAATTAAACGGTCAAACTTATTTAAATCTGCCTTTGTTTCATCAAATACAAATTCCTTATCTGCATCGTTGAGCTTTACCTTAAATTCTTTTTTAGGGCGTATGTATTGTGCCACGTAAGGATCCCAGTAATTTGATTTCATAAATTCAATCATCAAGGATTTGGAGAAATTTGAAAATTGGTTACTTATACTTACACCACCGATTAAGTATTTATGCTCTGGATGCCTTAGCGTAGTATGTACGATTCCCTTCCAAAGTAAAAAAAGTGGCATTGGTTTTTGTTGGTACTCCTTTACGATATAAGCGCGACCCATTTCTATGGATTGACGCATCATATCGTATAATTCTGGTTCTACCCGAAATAGGTCTTGCAGATAAAAGCCATCTATGCCATGCTCAGGAAATATCTCAGAACCCATTCCCATGCGGTACGCGCCTACAATACATTTCTCATCATTGTCCCACAGAAATAGGTGATGGTAGTACGTATCGAAGATATCTAAGTCTATCGCTTTGTTAGTTCCCTCACCTATCGCTCTAAAGGTAACCTCTCGCTGTCTTCCTATTTCTTTTAGTATAAAGGGCATATCCTGCTCCTTAGCAAGGAAGACTTCGTAGTTTTTACTTTGTAAAAGCCGACAGTCTTTTTCTCTTAACTTTTCTATTTCGCCCTCCATAACCTCTTTGCGCATGGCTTCTGCAATCTTTTTTGGCGCTTTTGGTATTTTAAGTGTCGAAGGCAGCTGATCAATTAACCGTTCTTTTTGGAAGGCATTGGAAAGGATATAGGTTTTTCTCCGAAGAAGGTCGGTAAATTCTTCTAAGCTCTCTTGTTCGTTTTGCATTTGTACCGAAATGGGCTGGCCAATACGCACTTTTAATGGACGGTTGCGTTGAGAAAGTACCTGCGAAGGAATCATAGCCGTTCTAAAAATAGGGCTCCATTTGGAAAGTCGGTAAAACAGTTTACTATTCTTTCCATGAAAGTAGATGGGAACAACGGGGACTTGGGCCTTTCGAATTAATTTCAAGGCCGCTTCTTCCCAGGGTTTGTCCACTATGAATTTCCCCTCTTTATGGGTAGAAACTTCTCCCGCAGGAAATATACCTAGGGGATGACCGTCCTTAAGGTGTTGGAAGGCCATTTTAAAACCCGCAATGCTACTTCTGGCTCCTTTGTGTTCTTCGAATGGATTTACAGGAAGGACATACGGAGCCAAAGGTGCCATGCGCTCTAGAAGAAAATTAGCCATTATTTTATAATCCTTACGTAAAGGCAAGAGTAGGCGCATCAATAAAATACCATCTATACCACCAAGAGGGTGATTGGAAATAGTGATGTAGGGTCCTTCTTTTGGTAATCGCTTAAAATCATCTTCCGGAATGTCATAATCTATTTCATAATGTTCCAAAATAGCTTGTGCATAGGCCTCGCAGTCTAGATGTGCTATTTTGTCGTAAAAAGAATTGATAGCAGAAATTCGCGTTACTTTCATCAGTAACCACGCAATAAAAGTACCCAGATAGCCATACTTGGATACATTAATCGCTTTTGCCACTTCTTTTGCGGTTACCAAACCCATAGAAAGAGATAATTATGTAGGCGTAAAGATAGGAAAAAGCAGGAATGAGCTATTTATTTTATATCATAATTATGTATAAGGGTACTCTTATTTTACAACCAGCTGTACCGTTTCCTTTCCACGCTGTTCTAGCAGGATTTCATGTCCGTTTTGGAGCGATGCCAAAGCTTTTGCGTTAAAATGACGTATGGTGTAGAGCGAAACATTTTCATGATACACTATCTTAAATGTACTTTTAAGACGGTTTAACAAGGCTTCCAAACCTCCAAACTTATTATCTACACAAACAGAAAAACTAATAGCGGAATTTTGGATGAGGTCCACTTTCATTTTATGCTCATGAAATAGTTTAAAAAGTTCGCTAATACTATCTTCTACAATGAAGGAAAAGTCAAGAGAAGACAATTTCATTAATACTTGGTTCTTTTTAACAATGAAACAAGGTACTTTGGGCTCTATTCCTACGCCCTTACCTACTGTGGTGCCATTATCTTTAGGATGTATAAAAGACTTTACGTGTAAGGGAATTTCCTTTTTTTGTAATGGCTGTAGGGTTTTTGGATGAATCACGGATGCTCCGTAAAATGCCAATTCTATTGCCTCACGATAAGAAATATTATTCAGTAATTGGGTCTCTTTAAAATATCTAGGATCTGCATTTAGAACTCCAGGAACATCTTTCCATATAGTAACCGAATCTGCATTTAAGCAATAGGCCAATATTGCGGCTGTATAATCTGACCCTTCTCGTCCTAAGGTAGTAGTAAAGTTGTTATCATCGCTTCCAAGAAAACCTTGGGTAATATGTAAAATTTGTTTATCGATATTGGAAATATTCTGTTGTGTTTTCTCCCAATTTACCGTTGTATCCCTATAATTGGTATCTGTCTTAATATAATTTCTAACATCTAACCAATTGTTTTTAAGACCAATTTCTTCGAGGTAGGCACTTATAATGCTAGTAGCTATGAGTTCTCCGTAGCCAACTACTTGGTCATAGACAAAATTATAGTTGGGGGATTTGTTCCACGCTAAAAACCCGGTGACTTCATCAATCAGCACTTTAATATCCCTGTAAATCTTATGTTGTGGATTAGAAAATAAGTCCTTCATAATTGCGGTATGGTAATCTACCGTATCTGCAATCTTGGATGTAATTTCTGATTTATCTTTAAAATACGCATCAACAATAGCCTCCATTGCGTTCGTGGTTTTCCCCATGGCAGATATTACAATAAGGGTGTTCGCATGTCCCGTTTGTTTTAATACCTGCACTACATTTCTTATGCCATCTGCATCTTTTATAGATGCACCTCCAAATTTAAAAACCCTCATAAAAAACTAAATTTAGTTTTGTTCCGGCTAGCCGGAAACACATCTGACTACATATTATCGAGATAGTTACGCATACCAGCTTCGTTCAGTTGTACAATATCCCAATCCCGCATCACGTTCGCTCCCTTGCTTTCGTAAAAATTAATGGCATGTTCGTTCCAATCTATCACTTCCCAGCTGATTCTTTTTACCCCTAGCTCATGGCCATATTGTACTACCTTGTTTAACAGTGCTGTACCTAAGCCACTGCCCCGCATTTGTTCCGTCACAATTAAATCTTCTAAATGCAGTACGGTGCCCTTCCATGTAGAATATCTGGGATAAACTAATGCTGAACCAACGATAACACCTTGTTTGTCTGCCACAAAGCAGTGAAACTTTTTTGCCGGACCAAAACCATCTGTAATCAAATCTTCCACCGTAATTTCCACGGCATCATCTTCTTTTTCGAATACAGCTAGTTCTTGTGTAAGTCCTAGCACCTGTGACATATCAGTTTCTAAAGCTTCTCTAATTATATATTTCATATTGTTACAAATAAAACACAAAGTTATAAATTTAAGAAATGTAAAAATGACGAAAACCTTGTAGTTTAACAAAATAGCCGATATTTGTGGTCTAAACGCAACCTTTTCCTAATGACTAAAAAAAATCAGACGCTTGGAGAGTTCATTATTGAAAACCAATCTTCTTTTAAGTATTCTTCGGGTGAGCTTTCCAAACTTATTAATGCAATTCGTTTAGCGGCAAAAGTGGTAAACCATGAAGTGAATAAAGCCGGATTAGTTGATATTTTGGGTGATGCGGGGGATACAAATATACAAGGTGAGGAGCAAAAGAAATTAGATGTCTTTGCTAACGAAAAGTTTATATCTACCCTAAAAAATAGAGAAATTGTTTGTGGAATTGCCTCAGAAGAGGAGGATAGTTTTATCACTATCAATAGTAATGACAACAATCATCAGAATAAATATGTAGTGCTGATAGATCCTTTGGATGGTTCTTCTAATGTGGATGTAAATGTGTCGGTAGGAACTATATTTTCAATTTATAGACGTGTTACTCCAGTTGGCACACCAGTAACTTTAGAAGATTTTCTTCAACCAGGAAACCAACAAGTAGCAGCGGGATATGTGGTTTATGGAACGTCTACCATGCTGGTTTATACGACTGGAGATGGTGTAAATGGGTTTACCTTGAACCCGGCTTTGGGAACCTTTTACTTATCGCATCCCAATATGCAGTTTCCCGAAACGGGGAAAATTTATTCAGTCAATGAAGGTAACTATGTTCACTTTCACCAAGGTGTAAAAGATTATATTAAGTATTGCCAGATGGAAGATGGTGATAGACCCTATACCTCAAGGTATATTGGTTCTTTAGTGTCGGATTTCCATCGAAACATGATTAAAGGAGGAATCTACATGTATCCTAAAAGTAGCATTACGGAGAGTGGAAAACTTCGTTTACTCTATGAATGCAATCCAATGGCTTTTATAGCAGAACAAGCAAATGGTTTGGCAGTTGGCGGTAGAACACGGATTATGGATATACAACCAACAGAATTGCACCAAAGGGTTCCTTTCTTTTGCGGAAGCCCGAAAATGGTAGAAAAACTACAAGAATTCCTTAATAAGTACCAATAAAAAAGGGGGGCGATTGCCCCTCCTTTTTTTATTTATTTTTTTGATGCGCTAGTGCTTCAATAGGTATAAATAGTCATCAAAATCTATTTTACCACTAAATATAGCGATGGAACGTGCTATTACTTTATTGGCACTATCTCCAGAAAATCCAAGACCTATAGCGTACTTTTTAAGCAATATCATTTCTTCATCGTCTATAATATGATCTGCAAAAACAATTCTAAAAAGATCGTATAAACGTTCTAACCTTTTTTCAGAATTCACTGGTGGCTCTATAGGAAATTTGTTATCAGGATTCATTACCTGCTTATACTCTTTTTCTGAAATTTCTAGTTTCCGAGCAAAATTATCCAACATCGTTTTCTCCTCCTCACTTATTGTTCCATCAGAAGCAGCCAAAGTTGCCATAGCAGCAAAATGTGCCACGTTCTTTCTGTGTTCAGAGTTTCCGTACAAATCTATAAATGACATAATTTATTTTTATTTAAAGACAAATATAAATTTTTTACAATTCATAGTTTACATGATAGAGAACTTTGTTTTGCTAGCTAATTTGTAATTTCACAGAGCTATGAACAAACCTCTTTTAGAATTTACGAACAAAGGTATTTATTGTGCTGCCGCGAAGGTTTACTTAGATCCTTGGAAACCGGTGCAGAAGGCGATTATTTCTCACGGTCATGCAGACCACAGTCGTTGGGGGCATAAACAATATATCACTCATCATAGAAACGTGCCCATCATTTCCCACCGTTTGGGAGACATTCAAGTTACAGGAAAGGAATGGGGAGAGACCTTCAGCATTAACAATGTAAAATTTAGCCTGCATCCTGCGGGACACATCATTGGTTCGTCCCAAATTAGGGTAGAACACAAAGGGGAAGTATGGGTGTTCACAGGAGATTATAAAACTGAGAACGATGGTATTTCCACACCATACGAATCTGTTAAGTGCCATACCTTTATAACAGAATGCACTTTTGGCTTACCGGCTTTTTCTTGGACGCCACAGAAAGAAGTTCTAAACAATATTAACCAATGGTGGAGCGAAAATAAGGCAGAGGGAAAAACTTCGGTACTTTTTGGCTATAGCTTGGGAAAGGCACAACGTCTCCTAAAATATCTGGATACCGATATCGGTAAAATATACACCCACGGTGCTATTGAAAAAATGACGGAAGTCTTGCGTCCTTTGGTCAATTTTCCCGAAACAACGCTGATTACGCGTGATACTAAAAAAACGGAACTGTTAGGTAATATCGTGTTAGCACCACCAAGTACACATGGTTCTACTTGGATACGGAAAATGGTACCTTACGTAACAGCTTCTGCGAGCGGCTGGATGGCGTTTAGAGGAGCAAGAAGACGGCGGGCCATCGACAAAGGCTTTGTGTTGAGCGATCATTGCGATTGGGAAGGATTACTTAAAAGTATTGAAGCCACCGGAGCAGAGAAAGTCATCTGCACCCACGGATATACAGATATTTTTTCACGTTACTTGCGCGAGCAAGGTTATGATGCGAGAACAGAAAGCACACAATATGGGGAAGAAGAAAATGAAGTAGCAGTGGAGGAAACTACGAAAAACATAGTGTTATCATGAAAGATTTCGCACTACTCATAAAAACGCTGGACAGCACCAACAAGACCACCTTAAAAGTAGCTGCTTTGACTGCTTATTTCAATAAAGCCAGTGCTACCGACAAGGTTTGGACCATTGCTATTCTTTCCCACCGGAGACCTCCAAGACCGGTCAATACAACCCTGCTTAGGGAATGGGCTTCAGAACTGGCGAATATACCCTTATGGCTTTTTGAGGAAAGCTATCATATTGTGGGTGATTTGGCGGAAACGATTGCTCTAGTAGTTCCCACCACTATGTCTACGACGACAAAAACGTTGACACAGTTTTTGGAGGAGATGATAGCCCTTAAAAAGAAATCGGACGAGGATAAGAAAAGTTACCTACTCAGCAATTGGAAAGTACTGGATTATTATGAACGTTTCGTTTTTACCAAATTGATTACTGGTGGTTTCCGGATTGGGGTAAGTCAGAAATTAATGACACGTGCCTTATCTAAAGCAACTGAGATAGACGAAGACGTTCTTGCCTATAAATTGATGGGCAACTGGGACCCAAACACCATTACCTTTCAAGAACTGATTTTAGAAGAAAACGAGAGTGATTACCTATCCAAGCCCTATCCATTCTATTTGGCCTATGCTATTGAGGGAGAAGTAAACGAACTAGGAGATATACAAGAATGGTCCGCTGAACATAAATGGGACGGTATTCGTTCTCAAGTAATTCTTCGAAATGATGAAATATTTGTTTGGAGCCGTGGTGAAGAGTTAGTGACGGACAAGTATCCTGAATTTCAATCTTTTATAGGGGTTATTCCAAACGGTACCGTACTGGATGGGGAAATTTTACCCTTTCCCGATAATGAAATAGGAACCTTTAATGACCTTCAAACTAGAATAGGCAGAAAAACAGTTTCCAAAGCACTCCTAGCTAAAGTCCCTGTAATTCTAAAAGCCTATGATTTGTTAGAATGGGAAGGCAAAGATGTCCGTCAGCTACCTTTTATAGAACGAAGGAAGCTATTGGAAACATTTTTTGAAGAGGTATGTCAATCTGAGCATAGTAATAGCGATCTACCCTTTCATCTCTCCGAGACTATGCACTTTGATTCGTGGGTCTCAGTAGCGGAAGAACGCTTAAAATCTAGGGAAATGAGAAGTGAAGGACTAATGCTTAAAAGAAAAGACTCCCCGTATCTCGTAGGAAGGAAAAAAGGCGATTGGTGGAAATGGAAAGTAGACCCCTTAACGATTGATGCCGTGCTCACCTATGCCATGCGAGGTCATGGGAGAAGAAGTAACTTATTTACAGATTACACCTTCGGATTGTGGCAAGAAAATGAAGCAGGTGAAAAAGAATTAGTAACATTTGCCAAGGCCTATTCCGGACTTACAGATGCCGAGTTAAAGAAAGTAGATGTTTGGATAAAGAAAAACACCTTAGAGCGTTTTGGCCCCGTCCGTAGTGTAACTCCGTACCATGTTTTTGAAATTGCTTTTGAAGGTATCGCCATCTCCAAACGTCATAAAAGCGGCATTGCCACTAGGTTTCCAAGGATTTTACGATGGCGGCAAGACAAAACAATTCATGAAGCCAATAGTCTAGCAGATTTGAAAGCGCAAATTCCTAATTAGTCTATGTCTAGAAGCGAACTTTATAACATAGCTCAAAACTGGTTCTTGGAACAGGATTGGAAGCCCTTTAAATTCCAAAAAGATACCTGGACGGCATTTTTACAAGGTAAGCACGGACTACTAAACGCTCCAACAGGTAGCGGTAAAACCTACGCGCTTTGGTTTCCTGTTGTACTCAATTATATAAAACATAATCCTGATTATAAAACCAAACATAAGAAAGGACTCAAGGCTATTTGGATCACGCCCTTACGTGCCTTATCTAACGAAATAAAACAATCTGCAGAACACATCACCCAAGACTTGGGTACACAAATGACGGTAGGTATCCGTACTGGTGACACGACCACCAAAGAACGTTCTCAGCAGAAACGCAGTATGCCGGACTTACTGATTACAACTCCGGAGAGTCTTCAATTGTTACTATCCTCTAAAGGCTATGAAAAAGTATTCAAAGACTGTACAGCTATAGTTGTAGATGAGTGGCATGAATTACTGGGAACCAAGAGAGGTGTGCAGATGGAACTGGGCCTTTCTCGCCTAAAAACGATAAGTAAAGACTTGCGCATTTGGGGAATTTCAGCAACTATAGGTAATTTAGAACAAGGCAGGGAAGTGTTATTAGGACCTGATACACAAGCACTTGAAAATTCTGTCTTGATAAAGGCAAAACTCAACAAGAAAATAACAGTAAAGAGTATTATTCCTAAGGAGATGGAAACCTTCCCTTGGCGCGGACATTTGGGACTTAAACTACTGGAAGATGTAGTGCCGATTATCAATAAAAGTAAAACAACCTTACTCTTTACAAATACGCGTAGCCAATGCGAAATATGGTTTCAGAAGATACTGGAAAAACATCCTGAATATGCGGGAGAATTTGCCATGCACCATGGCAGTGTAAATAAAGAAACCCGACTTTGGGTAGAACAGGCCATACGTAACGAAAGCCTAAAGGCTGTGGTTTGCACTTCAAGCTTAGATTTGGGCGTAGATTTTGCGCCGGTGGAGACGGTTATCCAGATTGGCGGACCCAAAGGCGTAGCGCGTTTTCTGCAACGTGCAGGACGAAGTGGGCATAGTCCGGGAAAGGAAAGTGTCATCCATTTTTTACCGACGCATGCTATGGAACTCATTGAGGCTTCGGCCATGCAACAGGCGGTAAAGTATGAAGCAGTCGAAGATCGTATTCCCTATTTAAATAGTTTTGATGTGCTCTTACAGTACCTTACCACTTTGGCGGTATCCGACGGATTTTATCCGGATGAAATCTACCAAGAGATAAAGCAGACGTTTTGCTACCAAGGTATATCGGAAGCACAGTGGCAATGGCTATTGAACTTTTTGGTCATGGGTAGTCAGAGTCTACAATCGTATGATGAATATAAAAAGGTAGACGTAGAAGTCGATGGCAGATTTAAAGTGAATAATCGAGGTATTGCCATGCGACACCGGTTTCAAATCGGTACCATTGTAGGCGATGCTAATATTGTAGTGAAGTATCAAAAGGGCGGCTACATCGGTTCTATAGAAGAGTTTTTTATTTCTAAATTAAAGCCAGGTGACGTGTTTACGTTTGCTGGAAGAAATCTGGAATTTATACGTGTAAAAGGAATGCAGGCACATGTAAAAAATTCAACCAAACGCACCAATAAAGTACCTAGTTGGATGGGTGGGCGACTTAGTTTTTCTGCACAGATGTCAGAATTACTACGACAAGAATTGTATACGGCCGAGCTGGAAAAGAGTCAGCAATCCATAGAAATCCAATCCTTGGCACCTATGTTTAAAAAGCAACGAGAAGAGAGCATGGTGCCTAAACCCAACGAATTCTTAATTGAAACCTTTAAAACAAGAGATGGGTACCATCATATTTTTTATCCTTTTGAAGGTCGCGGTGTACATGAGGCGATGAGCAGTATGTTGGCCTATCGTATTAGCTTGTTAATGCCTATTACCTGTTCCTTAGCCTATAATGACTATGGGTTTGAATTACTTTCAGACAGACAGATAGATATTCAGGAAGTGCTGGACAACAATCTTTTGACGTCGGAATTTATGCTGTCAGACCTTCAGAAGAGTTTGAATTCCAATGAAATGGCAAGGCGAAAATTTAGAGATATCGCCGTGATAAGCGGTATGGTATTTACAGGATATCCGAACAAGGGCATCAAGATGAAACACCTCCAAAGTAGCTCCCAGCTATTGTTCGATGTTTTTAAGGATTTTGAGGCAGATAACTTATTGTACCAACAAGCTTATACTGAAACTTTTGAGCATCAATTAGAGGAAGGCAGGCTTCGGATGGCATTGGAGCGAATTGCATCACAAGACATTGTTTGGAAACAATGTACCAAACCCACGCCTTTTTCCTTTCCGATTATTACAGACAGGTTACGGGAGAAATTATCAAGCGAAAAATTGGCAGACCGTATCAAAAGAATGACGGCAATTTTGATGAAATAAGTAATTTTAACCCATGATCGAATCTATCCAAATCCACAATCAAAATTTTATAATGCACGCCTCTGGTGTGTTTTTCTGGGAAGAACGTTCCATGCTGCTGATTAGTGATGTTCATTTGGGAAAGGTTTCCCATTTTAGAAAATTCGGAGCTGCGGTACCGCAACAGGCTGTGAAAAAGAATTTTGAAAGCATGAATACGGCTATCCAATATTTCAACCCTAAAACGATTGTATTTATGGGAGACTTGTTTCACTCTTCTCTGAATAAAGAGTGGGAACTTTTCGAGATATGGGTCACAGAACAGTCTTCCAGCATCATTTTAGTGAGTGGTAATCATGATATTATTTCCCCTTTAAAATATGAGGAATTAGGAATACAAGTAGTGGAAGAACTTATTTTAGATAATTTCCTTCTTACCCATCATCCAGAGGAACGCGATGGCTTCTTTAATATTTGCGGACATATTCACCCGGCCATAAAACTAACAGGACTCGGTAGACAAACAGTCCGACTTGCGTGTTTTTATAAGTCGCCCATGCAACTTATTTTACCAGCTTTTGGGGAGTTTACGGGTACGTATACATTACAGGCTAAAAAAGACTGTGAAGTTTTCGCCTTATTAGGCGATGCCGTCTTACCAGTTACCCTTACAGAGTCAAAAAGAAAAGGACGTTCAGCTAAGCACTGATTATTTAAACGGATAGCGTTCGCGATAATCTTACTCTTTAGCTACTTTTGAAAAAAATCAATATGAAAAAGACACTCGCCCTCTTAAACTTGTTATCTGTCATCTTGGTGATTGCGGTAAATTATATTTCTCAAGCACTAAGACTTAACGATACAACTATTGGTGAAATAAGTCGGGAATACGACAACCTGTTTACACCGGCCAGCTATGCTTTTGCTATTTGGGGCATTATCTTCCTAGGTCTTTTAGCCTATGGAATTTTTCAGGTTAGACGGGCCTTTTTCAGCAATAAACCAAGTGAATTCATTTCACAGACGGGCTATTGGTTTATCTTGACTAATATATTAAACTCCCTTTGGGTGATTGCTTTCGTTTATGACTATACGGGTCTTTCCGTACTGATTATGTTAGGTATTCTCTTTTCGCTCATAAAAATTATCGGGAACACTAATATGGAACGCTGGGATGCACCCAAAAGCACGATTGCTTTTGTTTGGTGGCCCATTTGTCTCTATTGTGGGTGGATATCCGTGGCAACCATCGCCAACATATCGGCCTATTTGACAAAAATTGGATGGGGAGGTGGTCCATTTTCCGAAATAAGTTGGACTATAGTAATGATTGTGATTGCGACAATTCTGAATCTTATCATGATTTGGAAACGCAATATGCGAGAATTTGCTGCGGTGGGTGTTTGGGCACTCTTTGCCATATTCATACGCCATAAAGACAGCTTAGAAATCATTGCATATACTGCTCTTGGCGGCAGCATTTTTATATTTGCCTATATGGCATGGCATGGTTTTCAGAATAGAAAAACGAATCCTTTTGTTAATAAGGTCTTATAACCATAGTGCTATTTTATGCCCAATCCTTGGGAGAAAGCTAATCTAGAAACTATCTTTGCAGGCCAATACCACATTTTTTGTCAAAATTGACCATTCCCGAATTATTTTCAACAGCTCCAAACGTACAGGAACTGCAAAGGGCTATTGCCAAATCCGAAATAGCTCACCCTATACATATACAGCTAAAAGGATTGGTAGGCTCTTCACTTTCCTTTGTTTTGGCTGAAGCTTTCAAGAAAGCTGACGCTCCCTTTTTACTGATTTTTAATGATAAGGAAGAGGCGGCGTATTACCTAAACGACCTGGAGCTGATTATTGGAGAAAAAGATGTCCTTTTTTATCCGGGTAGCTATCGTAGACCGTATCAAATCGAAGAAACGAATAATGCCAATGTGCTTTTACGGGCAGAGGTCCTTAATCGCATCAATTCGCGAAAGAAACCTGCTGTTATAGTTACCTATCCGGATGCTTTGTTCGAGAAGGTAGTCACACGTAAGGAACTTGATAAGAATACTTTAAAAATACAATTAGAGGATACCCTTTCTTTAGATTTTTTGAACGAAGTGCTTTTCGAGTATAAGTTCAAACGTGTGGACTTTGTTACCGAACCTGGGGAGTTTTCTGTGCGTGGTGGTATTGTAGATGTATTTTCATTTTCCCATGATGAACCTTACCGATTAGAGTTTTTTGGAGATGAGGTAGATAGTATACGCACCTTTGATGTAGAAACACAATTGTCTACGGAAAAGGTAAAAAAGATTACCATTGTACCTAATGTGGCTAATAAATTTTTAACAGAGAAACGAGAAAGTTTTTTAGGGTACATTTCCGAGAAGACCATCGTATTTTCAAAAAACACAAGCCTTTTATATGCGCGTTTAGATGATTTTTTCGAAAAGGCACAGGAAGCTTTCACGAAACTATCCGAAGATATAAAGCATATAGAGCCAGCCGAGCTTTTCCTTAACGGTACCGCATTTAAAGAACAGCTAAATCAGTTTAGCGTAATCTCACTGGGCGGAGGGAATACAGAAAGCACATCCAATACCAAAGAAATCGCTTTTGAAACAACGCCACAGCCTTCTTTTAATAAGAAGTTCGATTTACTAATACAGAACCTTAATGAATTTAAAGCAGCCGGCTTCGATAATTATATCTGTTGTGCTACGGAACAGCAGGCAAGGCGCTTTAACGATATCTTTGAGGAAATATCGGAAAAAGTACATTACAAAACTATTGTCTTTCCCTTACACCAAGGTTTTATATCGAAGGACTTAAAATTGGTCTGTTATACGGATCATCAGATATTTGAACGCTACCATAAATTTCACCTTAAAAATGGCTACGCCAAGAAACAGGCCATCACGCTTAAGGAACTCAATAAACTTGAAATTGGTGACTATGTAACCCATATAGACCATGGTATCGGTAAGTTTGGCGGATTACAAAAGATTGATGTTGAAGGCAAAAAGCAGGAAGCTATAAAACTGATGTACGGGGAACGTGATATTTTATACGTCAGCATTCACTCTCTTCATAAAATTTCCAAATTTAATGGAAAGGATGGAGCACCGCCTAAGATTTATAAATTAGGATCTGGGGCTTGGAAAAAAGTAAAGGACAAGACCAAATCCCGTGTTAAGAAAATCGCCTATAATCTTATTAAACTCTACGCAAAACGACGTCTGGAAAAAGGCTTCCAATATGATCCTGATAGCTACTTACAAAATGAGCTAGAAGCGTCTTTTATTTATGAGGACACACCAGATCAAGGTACGGCAACGGCCGATATTAAAAAAGACATGGAGAGTGAACGTCCTATGGATCGTCTCATTTGCGGAGATGTAGGTTTTGGAAAAACAGAAGTTGCCATACGTGCAGCATTCAAGGCTGTGGATAATGGCAAACAAGTAGCTGTTCTGGTGCCTACTACTATTCTGGCTTTTCAACACCATAGGACTTTTACTGAGCGTTTAAAAGAAATGCCAGTAACCGTAGATTATCTGAATCGTTTCCGAACAGCGAAAGAACGCAAGGAAACACTGGAAAGACTTGAGGCTGGAAAAGTAGATATTATCATCGGCACACATCAACTGGTAAATAAAAAAGTCATATTTAAGGATTTAGGACTTCTTATTGTTGATGAAGAGCAAAAATTTGGAGTTGCGGTCAAGGATAAATTAAAGTCCATTAAGGAGAATGTAGATGTACTGACCCTCACGGCAACCCCTATTCCTAGGACCTTACAGTTTAGTCTTATGGCTGCCCGTGATTTATCGGTTATTACGACACCGCCACCTAATAGATACCCGATTGAAAGTAATGTAATCGGTTTCAACGAAGAAACGATTCGAGATTCCATTGCCTACGAAATTGAACGTGGTGGGCAGGTCTTCTTTATCCATAACCGGATTGAAAATATTAAAGAAGTAGCCGGCATGATTCAACGCTTGGTACCCGATGCTAAAGTGGGTATTGGCCATGGCCAGATGGAAGGTAAAAAACTGGAAACCTTGATGCTCAGTTTTATTAATGGAGAGTTTGACGTACTAGTTTCTACCACCATCGTAGAAAGTGGTTTGGACGTAACGAACGCGAATACCATTTTTATCAACAATGCCAATAATTTTGGTTTGAGTGATCTTCACCAAATGCGCGGGCGTGTAGGGCGAAGTAATAAAAAGGCTTTTTGTTATTTTATAACACCACCGTACGAATCCATGACTAATGATGCGCGCAAGCGTATTGAAGCCTTAGAGCAATTTTCGGAATTGGGAAGTGGCTTTAATATAGCCATGAAGGATTTGGAGATACGTGGTGCGGGAGACCTACTAGGAGGTGAGCAGAGTGGTTTCATAAATGATATTGGATTTGAAACCTACCAGAAAATATTAGCCGAGGCTATTGACGAACTTAAAGAGAATGAATTCAAAGACCTCTACGAAGAAGTAGAAGGTAGTAAAGAAAAAGTCTTTGTAAAAGAAACACAAATAGATTCCGATTTTGAATTGCTTTTCCCTGACGGATATATAAATAACATTACAGAGCGGTTAAATCTATACACGGAATTAAACCAGGTGAAAGATGAAGCGGGACTTAAAACCTTTGAAGCTCAATTGGTTGATCGTTTTGGTGAACTTCCATCGCAAGCAGATGATTTACTGAACTCTGTTCGTATTAAATGGATTGCTAATAGCATCGGTATTGAAAAAATAGTAATGAAACAAGGCAAACTGATTGGCTACTTTATTTCTGACCAACAATCTGAATTCTATCAGACGGCTGCTTTCACAAAAGTGTTGAAGTACGTGCAGAGTAATCCACAACGCTGTACCATGAAAGAAAAGAAAACACGCAACGGCCTACGATTGTTATTGGTTTTTGATGGAATTAGAAGTGTGGATAGGGCGTATTTAGCGTTGCAGCCTTTGAAAATTGAGAGGTCAAAAATTGAAAAAGTCTAAATTAATATCTTTCGAACTAGGAACACAAAACCTTGTAAAACTCTATTTATAGGGCAATGCCGTGCTAATGTCGGGTCAAATTTTGTAAAGTTTGTTGGTTTCGTTTTATCTTGAGCGTAACATTGCGGAACACTTTAATATTCGAACATCATGCAACAACCAGAATTAGGCAACAAGATTACCGAGTTACGCAAGCAGAAAGGACTTACCCAAGAGGAACTGGTGCAGCGCTGCAACATTAATGTGCGCACCTTACAACGCATAGAAAGCGGCGAAGTTTCGCCAAGAAGCTATACCATAAAGACCATCTTGTCTGCGCTAGATCATGAGTTTGAGGAACTATATACCAAGGATGAAGAAAGGCTGGGAAATGAGATAATTCTAGGTTCTGCGAGTGAAGCCAAGTCGGTTCGTTTTTTACTAGGTATGGCTTGCATCTTTGGAATTATCTATTTGATTTTAGGTCCCTTTGAAGCTTTTGCAGATTATTATAGGTTTGGTGAAGACGAATTAATCTTTGGTGTTGCCGGACATATTCTAATAAAAGTATTGGCATACATCAGTTATGGACTCTTTGTTTACGGTTTCTTGATTGTAGGGAAGCTGTTTCAAAATTACCTAATGAAAATTGCTTCGGTACTTATCATTTCTGTACTCTTCCTTTTTTATACCTATGACATCGTATCCCTGTTTTATGAAGTTTTATTTCCAATTGAAGGAATTGTAATCGCAACATCCATAATTATGGGGACCTTAGGCGTGCTATTTGGAATTTCCATTATCAAATCTGCCAAGAGCTGGGGCGTAATGGGTTATGTTGCCGGAGCTTTTGAAATTTTTACAGCTATTTGTTTCCTTACGGTGTTATTAGTATTGGTGGGCCTATTTACCCAGTTTCCTACCGTAATTTTAGAAGTGATACTCCTCGTTAAGATTAGGCAAATGGTAAAAGAGTAGAGAACACTTAATATGTCACTTGAGGCAGCTTTGTTAATTAACATATGCATTACCATGGTCAGTGTTTTTGTGTTTATCTTGCCGTTAATTAACTGACATACAACACAAATGGAGCTTAACCTTGCGGAGAAATTAGCTATTGTAAAAATGATTTATTCAATGGTACAGGCAGATGGTATTGTGCACAGCGGAGAAATCAACGAAGTAAGTAAACTAATGAAGGTGATTGATTTTGATAGTAATCAGATTCAGTTTGCTCAAAATATTGAAGAAGAACAGAGTATCGCCATTTTACAAAAAATGACCGATGCTAAAAAGAAAGGATTGGCTAAGATTCTTGAAGATGTAGCAAAATCCGATGGGTTCGTGCACGAAAAAGAAACAGAACTTCTAAATAGTATTTTCTCATCAATAGAAGTGTAGGCCAGTTTAGTATAAAAAGGCAGTATCCGGCGCTTTATTGATTTCTGTATTTGGTGCTTTTACCCCATAAAATCGGAATTATTTATAGGTATCCCCGAAGCGTACACCTAAATCTTCTTAGGTAGGGTTTTTCATCAAAATGAGTTTACGTAACTTACTTTTAATACACTCATTCGCAACTTAAAGTTAACTTTTTAGAAATAGTATTTCGGGAAAGGGATGTATTAATTGAACTTCATTTGCTGCCTAAGAGTTCTTATATTTGGTCACTTCGTATAAAAACGGTTCAATATTTGGTTTAGACATCCTATGAAAACAAGGTTTATAATTCTTTTCACCCTTTTATATTGCTTAAC
>RCNE010000001.1_pt1 | contig 97730 bp, 64 predicted proteins | sample 2041361 | NCBI WGS metagenome assembly RCNE01 (sample SAMN09708229, study PRJNA481090) | Marine sediment metagenome, whole genome shotgun sequencing project. | reverse complement strand
GGCTTCCTTTGAATTTGCATATCGTTTCCCCAAAATTAAAATGAGCGAATTGAGGGATTATTATCCTCCGGAATTGGCAAACAGGTTTTTTGATATACTTAATGTGCAAAAAGGCTTGCCCAAACTTCTGATAGATTTTCCCGCGGCGCTGCTGCAGATTATATTCGGATTGCTATTGCTTTCGTTTTACCATCCCTTTTTTATAATTTATGGTATTTTATTGATTATTCTAATCTATGTCGTCTTCAAATTCACTGTTCAGAAGGGTCTAGAAACCAGTTTGGCAGAATCAAAGAGCAAATATAAGGTCGCTCACTGGATTCAAGAGGTGGCCAGGTGTATAATTAGTTTTAAGCTTTCGGGTAAAACCTCTCATGCACTTGATAAGAGCGATGCGCTCGTGGAAAAGTACTTGATTTCAAGGGAAAGCCATTTCAGAATTCTCGTTATACAGTTCATTCAAATGATAGGCTTTAAAGTTTTAGTAACGGCGGGATTATTGATTATCGGGGGGCTTTTAGTACTGAATCAAGAAATGAATATTGGCCAGTTCGTGGCTGCCGAAATTATTATTCTATTGGTAATCGCTTCGGTTGAAAAGCTGATATTAGGGTTAGAGTCTTTCTATGATGTGCTGACTTCTCTTGAAAAATTAGGCCAGGTTGTAGACAAGGAGCTTGAACCGCAAGATGGCGAGAAACCGTTTGGGCCAGACGAAAACTTTACTGTTGAACTGAATAATGTCAGTTATCATATTCCAAATAACGAGAGAAAGATTATAGATGGCATCTCACTGACCATTACGCCCACCTGTAGAATACTTTTACAAGGTCCTAATGGATCGGGAAAAACAACACTACTTAGATTAATTGCCGGCATAGTAGAACCCACTCAGGGCGATATTTATATTAATAATGTATCGTTGAAAGGATTACATCTAAACTACTATCGTGCTCATTTGGGCCAATCATTGACCGAAGAATCTCCTTTTGAGGGTACTTTGTTAGATAACATCACTTTTGGTGATGCTTCTATACCACGGGATGAAGTGTATTGGGCATTGGAAAAAACGGGACTTTCACAATTTGTGAAGGGTCAGGAAAATGGACTAAAAACAGTTATATATCCTGAAGGCAAGCAAATTTCGTATACTATTGCAAAGAAAATCGTTTTGGCTAGAAGTATTGTTCGACGGCCAAAGATGCTCATTCTTAAAGACCCATTAGATCAATTCGATGAAAACGAGGCGACGAGGGTTATGGACTTTCTCACTGATCCGGCCAACTCTTGGTCTCTGGTCGTGGTAAGCCAGAATACAGCATGGGTGAAGCGCTGCAGTAGAGTTTTGACATTGGAAAAAGGAAAACTAACAAGCGAAAAGTAAAACGATGTTAAACATAGCAAGAAATAGTTTAAATAAAACTGTAAAACTGGAGGGCTATAAGTCAACAGATCGAGTTTTTCATCAACGTTACTACAAGCATTTTAATCGTTTTTTGAAAGGATTTGGAATCGTAATGATAATTTTATTATTTCTCCCTTGGACTCAAAACGTCACGGGTAACGGCTTCCTGACTACGTTGAAGCCAGACCAACGCCCGCAGACTATACAATCACCAATTCCAGGCAGAATTGAAAAATGGTATGTGCAAGAAGGTGATTATGTCAAGAAAGGCGATACTATCTTGTTTATCTCTGAGATTAAAAACGAATATTTTGATCCAAATTTAGTAGAGCGTACAGGTGATCAGATTAGGGCAAAAAGCGCATCGGTTACTTCTTACGAAGGCAAAGTAAAAGCATTGCGTAATCAGATGTCATCTTTGGTGAATGAGCGTAGTTTGAAATTAGAACAGGCAAGAAATAAACTTTTACAGGCAAATCTGAAAGTGCAGAGCGATAGTATAGATTTAGAGGCGGCCAAAACGAATATAAGAATTGCTGAAAGGCAATATGAACGAGTTGTTCAGTTAGAGTCAGAAGGCTTAAAAGCCATAACCGATTTAGAAGAAAAACGACTTAAACTGCAAGAAACCCAAGCGAAATTAATATCCCAAGAAAATAAGTTACTTGCTGCTAAGAATGAAGTTCTCAATTCACGAGTTGAAATCAATCGCGTTCAAAATGAGTATACGAACAAGCTTTCGAAGGCCGAGAGTGATATGTTTACGGCACAATCCAGTCAGTTTGACTCTGAGGCGCAAGTAACAAAATTAGAGAATGAGTTCACTAATTATTCGATGCGTAATGATATGTATTACATACGTGCCCCACAAAATGGCTTTATTAATAAGGCGATTCAAGGTGGTCTCGGTCAAACATTTAAAGAAGGTGAGTCACTTGTAGGCATAATGCCCGCTGATATTGACATGGCAGTTGAGACTTTTGTGGAGCCACTGGATTTGCCCTTAATACATTTAGGTGAAAAAGTACGTGTTCAATTCGACGGATGGCCCGTTATAGTATTTAGCGGTTGGCCTAATGTTTCCTATGGAACATATGGCGGGGTTGTTGTTGCTGTAGAGACCTTTATTAGTGACAATGGTAAATATAGAATATTATTGGCTCCCGATCCTGATGATCACTCTTGGCCAGTAGAGCTTCGTGCAGGCTCAGGTGCCAATACCATTGCACTACTGGAAGATGTTCCAATTTGGTATGAACTATGGCGGCAATTGAACGGTTTTCCACCCAATTATTATCAGCCCGAAGGTGCGCAGGGAAAACCAGTAAAAAAATAAAATGCGGAAGTACCTAACATACATGTTGATTTTGTTCACGTTTTCGGTTGCCGGTCAGATACAAGATTCTATTTTACTGAGATTTAACGAATACTTGGGCTATGTCAAAAAGTACCACCCAATTGCAAAGCAAGCTGAGCTGACCTTAGGAATTGGCCAAGCCAATTTAATGAAGGCCCGAGGTGGGTTTGACCCGAAAATTGAAGTGGACTATGAACGAAAGGAGTTCAAAGGCAGTGAGTATTGGAATCGTCTTAACGCTGCTTTCAAAATACCTACTTGGTATGGTATTGAGTTGAAAGGGGCTTTCGAGCAGAACGATGGTGACTTTTTGAACGTAGATGAATCGTTGCCCTCCGAGGGTTTGTATAGTGCTGGTGTTTCGATGAGTCTGGGCCAAGGCCTTTGGATCAATGATCGGATGGCCACTTTGAAACAAGCGAAATTATTCAGAGAGCAGACCATGGCAGACCGTGATTTGTTGGTCAACCAAATACTTTATGATGCGGCATTGGCTTATTTCGATTGGTTACAGGCATTTAATGAGGCTACCATCTTTAAAGATTTTTTGGTAAATGCAGATATTCGTTTTCGGGGAATCAAAAGTAGAGCGGAGGCAGGCGATATTGCCGCAATCGATACTGTTGAAGCTAAAATTGCGGTGCAGTCTAGGGCATTGGGTTTAGAACAGGCCAAAGTCAAACTGATGAAGCGTTCATTAGAACTATCTAATTTTCTATGGATGAACGATAATATTCCGGTGGAGTTGCAACCTAATGTGATTCCGGATGTTGATATAAGTGGTGAAATCGATACCACTTTGGAAATTCTTGGAAGACCATTAGATGATTTCACCATTGAAAACCATCCGAAGTTATTGTCCTTAGGATATAAAATTGATGGATTGCGGGTAGAGAAAAACTTGAAGGCGAATAAACTGTTACCAAAGATAGATTTGGAATATAACTTCTTGACGGAAACTCCCGAACTTATTAATTCTTTAAATTCCCAGGAGTATAAAGGAGGAATGACTTTAGAATTGCCGCTGTTTTTGCGTAAAGAACGAGGCGATTTAAAATTGGCCAAATTTAAGCTTCGAGATGCCGAGTTCGCTTTGGATAATGCCCAAATTGAATTGAGAAATAAAATTGTAGCCCTTTATCGCGAGCTGGAGTCCTTTGAAACCCAGAACGTACTCATTGATGATATTGTTCAAAATTACAACACCTTGTTGACAGCCGAAGAACGTAAGTTTAGTTTTGGCGAGAGTTCATTGTTTTTGATAAATGCAAGGGAAAGCAAGCTTATTGATTCTCAGTTAAAACAAATCGAGGTCCAGAACAAGTTTTATACGGCCAAGGCAAAACTGTTCAACAGCTTAGCAGTGAATCCCGAGAATTTGTAAGGTTTTTATAACTATGCCTACCAATGCTACCTAAGTTACCAAAGTATGTTATTCGCTTTGGTAATTTTGCATCTTAAATCAGAAATTATGCAAAGTACTATCATAAATGCCATAGAAAGAACAACTCAAGAGTTAATCCAAGAAAGCTTCCCCAAGGCGATGTCATATACTGTCTATCGTGAATTGGTCGCACAACTTGCCCAAGAAGGTAAATCGACCGGCCCAGAGCAGACCGATGCTTTAGCCAATTATACCCAATTGAACGACCGCCGTATGAAGCGTTGGGACAAAACCCTGAAGTTCGATGAACAAGTTACAGATTCAATTAAAAGTTTAGAAAGACCCATTACATGGTTGGTGCTAACCGAAAGTTGGTGTGGCGATGCCTCGCCCGCATTACCTGTGATACAGAAGATTACGGAACTCAACCCGAATATCAGTTTGAAAATTATTTTGCGCGATGCTAATGTCGAATTGATGAACCGTTTTCTCACCAATGGGTCCATGTCGATTCCGAAAGTGATCAGTGTCGATAATGAGTCTGAAGAGGTAGTTTCAGAATGGGGCCCAAGACCAGAACCTGCAGCCGAACTAGTTCGAGACCATAAGGCAAAATACGGCAAATTGCTCCCTGAAATTAAAGAGGAAATACAACAATGGTACAATAAGGATAAGGGCCAGACAATGCTTAAAGAACTATTAGCGCGCCTTCCCCTGAAATAGATAGGTTATAGTACCTTTTTGGAAAGCTTTTGAATCTGAACTGAACTTAGCTTTAAGTGCGTATGCGATGGCATTGTCTACTAAGCAACCGTTCGAAGTACCTGAACTTCTGGCGTTGTAGTCGGCTTCGATGACGTTTCCTGAGGAATCTACTTCTATATTTACAACAACTTTTCCACCTTCGATACATGTATAAATGGGTGGTGGAAGTCTGTAATTGTTGCGATTTACTAAGGAGTAGGAGACTGAGGTACGACGCTTCGCAAGATTATTTGTAAACTCCTTTTTCTGTGCATCTTTCTCACCCAGTTTTTGTTTCGCTTCCTCACGTTTCTTTTTGAGTTCTTTTACACGTCCGGCATATTCCGAATCGGAAAGCAGGTCGTCTGTATTCTCACTTTCCCCTGCCGCCTTCTCTTCCATCAATTCTTCAAGCGTCTTTAGAGGTTCAGGATTGCCATAACTGGGCTTGGCGGTTTCGTTGTAAGCCATGTGGCTTTTAATCGGGTCCGCTTTCTCGATTTCTCGTTCAAGCTCTTCCTTCTTTTCCAATAACGCTTCAATATCCTCTTCTGCAAGAACCATTTCGACAAGATACTCGTCTTCCACTGCTTCTCCTCCCAGGTGAATATTGTAAAGACACAATATCACGATGGACATCGAAAAGAGTGTTATTAAGAGCGATAATTGTTTACGGTTCAGGCTCATAGTGCTATAACCACAATTTCTAAAAATTATTTTAATTATTCGTTGAACGGAAATCAAAAGAATCGATTTTTAGGTATCTCCTATTTTTCCGAGTAGTTTTTCCCCAAATTCATTGGGGCCAAGGGCATTATTTACGTTGTAATCACCTATTTTGGTTCTTCGAAGTTCGGATAAATGTCCGCCACTTTGCAATGATACCCCCAAATCGTGTGCCAAACTACGTATATAGGTGCCCTTACTGCAAACAACCCGAAATCGAATTTCCGGAAGCTGCATTCCGGTAATTTCAAATTCGGAAATAGTAACCGTTCTTTTCTTGATTTCGACCTCCAAACCCTCTCGTGCGTATTCGTACAATCGTTTGCCATCCTTTTTTAAAGCGGAAAAAATAGGCGGACGCTGTTCGATATTGCCAACAAAACCCCTAACTGCCGTTTCAAGCATTTCTTTTGAAATATGGGCGACGGGAAATGTCTTATCGATTTGGGTTTCCAGGTCATATGAAGGCGTGGTGGCCCCAAGCGTAATGGTTCCTGTATATTCTTTTGGCTGCCCCTGAAGTTCGTTGATTTTCTTCGTGAACTTTCCGGTGCAAATTAAAAGTAATCCAGTGGCCAATGGGTCTAACGTTCCCGCATGTCCTATTTTGATCTTCTTCAGCTCGAATTTCCTGCGGATTGCCCATTTCAATTTATTCACAGCCTGAAAAGACGACCAACCGAGGGGTTTGTCGATAAGTAGTAATTGTCCGTTTAGAAAATCTTCCTCGGTTCTCATAGTAATATCGATAAAAAATCTCGGCTATGGGGCTGCCCAGAACCCATAAGCGATGGCAATAAGGCCAACGATAAGACAGTAAATGGCAAAATAGGAGAGTTTACTTTTCTTGACCAATTGGATCATCCAGGTACATGCGGCGAGACCTGCAATAAATGCTGCGATAAATCCGGCACCTATGGCCATATTGTTCTCTCCACTAAAATTCAGCTCTCCGCTCATCAGGTCTTTCGTGATTTTTCCGAAGATCAACGGAACGACCATTAAGAACGAAAACCGGGCCGCTTTGGTCTTGTCAACACCTAAAAGCACCGAAGTTGATATGGTTGCGCCACTTCTAGAAATACCGGGGAGCATGGCAATGGCCTGTGAAACACCGACGATAAAAGCATTACGGAAGCTCACTTTTTTATCGGTGTCCTTGGCCTTATCAGCAAAATATAGCAGCACGGCCGTAATCAATAACATAAACCCAACAAAGCGAATATTGCCTCCGAAAAAAGCTTCTAGCTGCTCTTCAAAAAACAATCCTACGAAGACTGCAGGCAGCATTGATATGATAATTTTTAGGGAGAATTGCGTTTCTTCGTTCCATTTGAAGCTAAAAAGGCCTCGAAAGATTTCCCAGACATCCTTCCGAAAAACAACGAGTGTGCTCAATGCAGTAGCGAAATGTAAAATCACCGTAAATAAAAGGCTTTCTTCGGGGACGGAATTATCTCCTAAAATAGCCTTGCCCAATTCTAAATGTCCACTTGATGATACGGGTAGAAATTCGGTCAATCCTTGAATGATACCGAGAATGATGGCGTCTAAAATATCCAAACCTATTCTTTCTTCTTATGCGGATTCAACAAAATGGCATATATCTCGATGCCCAGACCAATAAGTACTAGGGTTGGAGCTAAACGTATTCTGCGAAAATTGAAGATATCTTCGTTGAACACATTGGGGTCATCACTACCGCCACCGCTCATAAGAATAAAGCCCAAGATGATAAAGGCAAGCCCAATAAACATGAATAGGTAATTCTTCTTCTGAAAAATAAATTCTTGCTGTGGTAGTTGGTTCGTTGGTTTCTGGTATTTTTTGCCCATACTGCAAATTTAACGAAGTTAAACGGAAAAAAGTTTATCAGTTAAGAAGTTTATAGCTTCAGGATTTCGAAGGAAATGGGTGTGACTTTTTTGGAATTTGGAATTTGTTTTTATAATTTTTTATACCGTCTAATGTCTAGGTTCAATAATACAATTCATCCGTTCGCAAATTCAAAAATCGTTGTGTAGCGAAGAACGTGCTGACGAGCGATATTAGAATGCCCAAAATAAAAATAGCGCCAAAAATAACGACTAGTACATCGACATCATCGAAAAGTTGTAGTTCCGGAAAATTCTTGTCCAAATAAAATAAGGCTCCTGCCAGAGCTGTCATCGCCAGAACCGCCCCGAGCATGCCCAGTTTTATGTTCGTCCAAATAAACGGCCTGCGTATGAAGGTTTTTGTAGCACCCACCATTTGCATCGTTTTTATAATAAAGCGTTTGGAATAGATCGAAAGGCGAATCGAGCTATTGATCAACAGAAACGCTATGAAGGTAAAGATGCCGCTGGCCACCAAGATCCAGAAACTTATTTTTTTTACGTTTTCGCTCAAGAGGCCAACGAGTGGTTTATCGTAACTGACTTCTTCGATATAGGCCTTTTCCGAGAGTCCGTCTGCAATTTCTTCGATTTGTTCGGGGGTTACAAAATCGGCCTTGAGCTGTACATCAATAGAATTTTTTAGCGGGTTATAGCCTAGAAAATCCTGAAAATCTTCACCGATTTCTTCGCTATGCTGTTCTGCTGCTTCCTCTTTCGAAACATAGGTGGCGGTTTTAGTGTGTTCTGCCTGTAAAAGGCTCTGTTGAAGTTGGTCGATTTCCGACTGTTTGGCATCGTCCTTTAGAAAAATTGAGATGGTAATCTGCTCTTTAAAATGGTCGGCCATCTTCTTGGTGTTGAGTATCAAAAGGCCTAGAATACCCAACAAAAAAAGTACAAGCCCGATGCTCAATACTACCGAAAAGTAGGAGGATATTAGTTTTTGTTTTTGGTACTGTTCGAAAGATTTGCCCATAAGACGAAATGAGGTGATAAAGTTAGGAAAGTAATTTAAATAAGTGCTGCATCTATGTTAATCAATAAAATACTACCGCTTTAGAGTAAAATGACCGCTAAACTTTACGTTATCTACGATGATAAGATACCAATAATCGGAAGATGGCACCGAACGGTTGTCAACGGTGCCATCCCATTCAAAAGACTTGTTGTTTGTGCTTGCTAATAGTGTTCCAAAGCGATCAAAAATACTAATATTTACAGCCTTAAAGAGCTCAAGGCCTTGTAATACAAAGGTATCGTTGGCACCATCTCCGTTTGGGGTAAAAAATTTAGGGATTACAAAATGATGAAATTCCTGCTGAACTGGGGCGCAGGCATTCGTGGCACGAACGTGAATTGTATATAACCCTCCTTGTATGTTTTCAAAAATTGGGCTCTTTTGAAAAGAACCATTGTCCAACGCGTATTCAAATTCACCGGAGGGGTCGGTGGTGACCACAATATTTTCGGAATCTGAAATGACCCTACTTATTTCGGGCAGATCGATTTGTTCCAATACGATGGTCTTGAGAGCGGAACAGCCGTTGGTATTGGTCAAGGTCACTGTATAGGTTCCCTGTGAGACAACACTAATTGTTTCCGTTGTTTCACCAGTATTCCAGACATAGTTTAGGCCATCGTTACCGGCCGATAAAATAGTAGTTTCATCTTCGCAAAATTGTTGGTTCTCGTCGAACGTAACCGGAATTTCATATTGGGTATACATTATGGGTGTCCGGTTCGAAGAAGTGCATTCTGCACGACGGGAGACGGCTTCGGCATAATACGTGCCGGGATTTTCGGGAGAGAACGAACTGCTGTCTTCCAGAAGTAAGTTGCCATCAACCTCGGCATCGTACCAGTTTACCTTATGTTCACTAGGAACGGAAACCGTCAGAGATGGAATTTCATTCGCGCAAAGTGTTACATCTTCATTTTTAGTGGGTGGCATGGGTGTAGGAAGGAATAGCACTTCAAAGACTTCGGAAAGTACATTGCAAAGTGAATTAGATACATTGATAGGGTCTTCGGCCACTTTGACACGGTACGAAGTAGAAGAAGTTAATAAGGGGGTAGTATATGTTGCCGAGGTTTCACTCAGAATATCGGTCCAGTTGAGGCCATTCACACTTTGCTGCCATTGATAGGCATGTTCGGTAAATATCGAAAAATCGGGAGTAGCGGTCAGCGTGGTGCTGATTGGTCCATTATTTTCGCAGTGTGAGATAGAAGTTTTGTTCTCACTATCGGTAATCGAAATAAAATCACCGCACGTTTTGAATACGATATCGTCGATGCCAAGATCGTTTCCGCATCCTCCGTTGCCATTGTTTATCATCTTTAAAATCACCGAAGTTTGGTTTGGGAATGTTTTGAATACCAGTCCAAAGCTTTTCCAAATCGGCGTGGCGGTTCCGAACAATTGCCCGGTATCGCCCGAGGCCAGTAGTTCGGTATCGGTATCGTCCCATATTTGAAATTTCACGTTGATCGGTATTATGTTTTCTGCACAAGCACTTGTTGTCATCGCCATATTTAACAACCAGGCGGAGAACTCGTACGAGGTATTCTCACATAGGCCGGTAATCTCCCTTCTATAAAAGCGATCTGCTTCATGACTGGCGTTGACAATTAGCATTTTACCGTTACTATCATTCGGGGTGTGGTCTTGTGTACTGTGCCAATCAAAATAATTCGTTGTGCTTGAAATGGTGTAGCTACCGTCCGAAGGGGTGCCTGTTGTAAAGTTGTACGTTGTCGTTCCGGCAGCCAGAGCGGGCCCATCTGTAGTGCCTGAACCGAAGTTTTCTACAAAAATAGGATCTCCCGAATTTCCGGAACAGAATCCCAACTGTGCAGCCATTTCCTGAATCGAAAAAAGGAGTACAATACCCAGTACGATTTTTGTATTTCTAAAAGAGGTTCCCAAGCAAAAGAATTCGATTGGGCAAGGTAAGACTATATTTCCCCCTTTCCCATAATAAACTTATTTTTGCCCGACATAGAAAAGAAAGACAGCAGATGCAATACGATTTCAGGAAAATAGAGGAAAAATGGCAGCAGTACTGGGCGCAACACCAAACGTTTAGGGCGGAAAACCATTCAGAAAAGGAGAAATTCTATGTGTTGGATATGTTCCCTTATCCCTCCGGTGCCGGATTGCATGTAGGGCATCCGTTGGGCTATATCGCCAGTGATATCTATGCCCGTTACAAAAGGCATAAAGGGTTTAATGTTTTGCATCCGCAGGGCTATGATTCTTTTGGATTACCTGCTGAACAATATGCGATTCAGACGGGACAACACCCAGCGATTACCACGGAGGCAAATATAAAAACCTACAGGCGGCAGCTAGATCAACTAGGTTTTTCGTTTGATTGGAGCCGTGAAGTCCGTACTTCCGACCCGAAATATTACAAATGGACGCAGTGGATTTTTATTCAACTTTTTAATTCGTGGTACAATACGGATACGGATAGGGCAGAAGACATCGTACAATTGGTTTCCATTTTTGAGAAGGAAGGGAATAGTACTATCAAGGCTGTTTGTGATGAGGATATTCCAGAATTTTCTGCTTTGGAGTGGCAGCAGTATTCTTCAAAGGAAAGACAGCAAATTCTTTTGAAATATCGTCTGACCTATTTGGCGGAAAGCGAAGTCAACTGGGTTCCGGCCTTGGGAACGGTTTTAGCGAACGATGAAATCGTAAACGGCGTTTCCGAAAGGGGCGGTCACCCTGTTATTCGTAAAAAAATGACGCAATGGAGCATGCGTATCACCGCTTACGCCCAACGTTTATTAGATGGCTTAAATAAAATCGACTGGCCGCAGCCCTTAAAAGATTCACAAACCAACTGGATTGGTAGATCTCAGGGGGCATCTGTAACCTTCCATATGGCCACTGCGAGCGGCGCAGTCGAGAATAAACATGCTATAGAAGTCTTCACCACCCGCCCGGACACCATCTTCGGCGCAAGCTTTATGACCCTTGCCCCGGAACACGAATTGGTCGCAAAAATTACCACTCCCGAGCAAAAGGCGAAGGTCGATGCCTATATCGAAGCTACTGCGAAACGCTCGGAAAGAGACCGTATGGCCGATGTAAAAACGATTTCTGGTGCTTTTACGGGCGCCTATGCTGAGCACCCTTTTTCCAAAGCGCCTGTTCCGATTTGGATTGGTGATTATGTGTTGGCAGGCTATGGCACAGGGGCTGTGATGTCGGTTCCGTGCGGGGATCAGCGGGACTATGATTTTGCAAAACACTTTGGAATCGATATCTCCAATATTTTTGAAGGCGTCGATATCTCAGAGGAGGCTTTCGCCGATAAGGAAAAGACTATCATCGCCAATTCCGATTTCTTAGATGGACTGACCTACAAGGAAGCCACTAAAATAGCGATTGCCGAACTCGAAAAAATTGGCCAAGGTAAAGGTAAGATCAACTACCGTCTACGCGATGCCGTTTTTAGCCGACAGCGTTATTGGGGCGAACCTTTTCCGGTGTATTATGATGTGAATGGTATGCCACAGATGTTGGAAGAAAAATTTCTTCCTTTGGAATTGCCGGAAGTAGATAAGTATTTACCCACGGAAGCCGGAGACCCTCCTTTAGGCAATGCCAAAGAATGGTATTGGTTGCAGTATGGAAGTGAAGGAAAAGTAGTCTCAAAAGAAGAATTCGAAAATTCCTCCCCTTCGGGGAGGCTAGGAGGGGACTTAGAGCTCAACACCATGCCCGGCTGGGCCGGAAGTTCCCAGTACTTCAACCGCTATATGGATCCCCAAAATGAAGATGCTGTTTTCTCCCAAGAGGCCATCAACTATTGGCAAGATGTGGACTTGTACATCGGTGGTAGCGAACATGCTACAGGGCATTTATTGTACTCCCGATTTTGGCAAAAGTTTATGTTTGACAAGGGTTTGGTGCCCAAAGATGAGTTTGCCAAAAAGTTGATTAATCAGGGGATGATTACGGGGACGAGTGCTTTTGTTTATTTAGTTGAACCGATATTTTTTAATAGAGGAAAAGAAAATAATACAGTTGCAGAAGTCCCTTGGCACTTTAAAACGGTAATGTCATTTTCTTTAATTCATAATAAGAATCCGAAAGAGCTATATGACCAAATACAGTTTAATGATGAAAAGTTGGAGGAAGAATTTTTGGAAGAGTGCTCAAAACAGGGAATTGATTTGGTGAATAAGCTTAAGATAGGAGGTTTCTTTGCCGTGAAAAGACGAATTCCTATTCATTTATTGAAAGGTACAAGTGATGAATTAAATTTAGAGCTTTTTAAAGTTGAACAAGGATATAAAGATTTAGTAAAAGCAAAATATATTTTAGATGAAGGTAAGTATATAGTCTCCCGAGAGGTCGAAAAAATGTCCAAATCCAAATATAATGTTGTCAATCCTGATGATATTGTTTTAGATTATGGAGCAGACAGCTTACGCTTGTACGAAATGTTCCTTGGCCCCTTAGAGCAGTCTAAACCTTGGAATACGGCGGGAATTACAGGGGTACACAGTTTTTTAAAAAAATTATGGCGGCTTTACCACTCCGGTCCTAATGGTGGATTTGTCGCGAACGACTCCCCCCTTGAGGGCGACGCAGCGACCACTGTAGGCGAGGCGAGGCAGGTCGTGGGTATTGGTTCCGAGCCTTCAGCTGAAAACTTGAAGTCTTTACACAAAACCATTAAAAAAGTAGAAGAAGACATCGCGAACTTTAGTTTCAATACATCTGTCTCCACCTTTATGATCTGTATCAATGAACTGACCGCTCAAAAATGTAGCAGCCGGGCTATTTTAGAACCTTTGGCTATTTTGGTATCGTCATACGCGCCCCATATTGCCGAAGAGCTTTGGGAAAAACTTGGGCATACCGAATCGATTTCCGAAGCGCCCTTCCCAAAATTCGAGAAGAAATATTTGGTGGAGAGCAGTAAAGAATATCCGATTTCCTTTAACGGAAAAATGCGCTTTACGTTAGAACTTCCATTAGATATGGGCAAAGACGAAATCGAATCGACGGTAATGGCCCATGAAAAGACCCAACAGCAATTGCAGGGCAGAACGCCGAAGAAGGTCATCGTGGTGCCCGGTAAAATCGTGAACATCGTCGGCTGATCAAATTGCGAGGAGCTAAACGAATGGTACAATAAATCACGAAATGGATACGGAGACGCGGCAATCTTTTTTAGTACTTCTAAAAGTCCGAAGATTTCTATACTCAGTCCGTGCTGATAAACCGTTCAGAGACATTTTGGCAGAAATGATGGTTCTTATTGCCAATAGTTACAATGGCGGGGTTTTTGCTTTCCCAAAGGTAGATTTTCTAATGAAAAAGGAATCTTTAGTATCTTTAAATAAATTTTAAAAACAGAAAGGCTATGATGGGTTATTATATATTGATAGGGGCTATTGCTCTGGTAAGTTGGCTGGTAAGCAGAAAGCTTAAGAGCAAGTTCAAGTATTATTCAAAAGTGCACTTGCGTAATGGCATGAGCGGTGCTGAAATTGCGGAAAAAATGTTGGCCGACCATGGTATTCGCGATGTAAAAGTCGTTTCTGCGGCCGGGATGCTTACCGACCACTACAATCCAGCAAACAAGACGGTAAACCTTAGTGAAGGGGTCTATAATCAACGCAATGCCTCTGCGGCGGCAGTTGCGGCACATGAATGTGGCCATGCAGTGCAGCATGCCCAAGCGTATGAATGGTTGACCCTGCGCTCAAAATTGGTCCCCGTAGTAAGTGTTACATCAAGCATGTCTATGTGGGTCGTTTTTGGCGGACTCATGTTGGGCGCCGCTGCCGGTGTAGGTTTTGGTTACTGGGTCGCCGTAGCCGGATTGGTTATGATGGGGTTGGCAACCTTGTTCAGCTTTATAACACTACCGGTAGAATACGATGCAAGTAACCGTGCTTTGGTGTGGTTGAAAGCTAAAAATGTGGTGACTCCAGAAGAATACAAAGGTTCAGAAGATGCTTTAAAGTGGGCGGCCCGTACCTATCTGGTCGCAGCGATAGGTTCTTTGGCTACGCTTGTGTATTGGGGCCTTCAGGTTTTAGGAGGACGAGATTAAAAAATAGAAATCTAGATATCAGAAACCTGTCGCCGATTCTTTTGTGGGCAGGTTTTTGTTTTTTATATAATTATGTCCGAAGAAACTGAAGTACGACTCGCGACCATCGATGACCTTTCCGCTCTGGAGGAAGTCGGAGATCGACTGTTTGACTATTCGATTAAAAGGAATAGAGCAGAGGAGTTTTTAAACGACACAGGGCATCATTTGACTGTGGCATATAACAAGGGTAAAGTAATAGGGATGGCTTCGGGATTGCATCACGTGCACCCCGATAAAGACCCTGCACTCTTTATTGATGAAGTAGGTGTTTTGGAAGAGTTTCTGGGAAAAGGTTTAGGTAGAAAACTGGTTCACCATTTATGTGAATACGGAAAGGAATTGAGTTGTAATGTGGCATGGGTCATGACCGAAAACACCAATATAGCGGCCAGAATGGCGTATTCAAAAGCAGAAGGTGTTGAAGATAAGGGAAGTTTTGTATTGATGGAGTTCACCTAAGAGGCCTTTCTAAGAGAAGCTGAAGACAACATCTTTTTTTCGAATTAACCGCATCGGCGCTGAATTGTCAATTTTGGTAAGTTCGTAGGCCTCATAAACCGACTTTCCCCTAATGAGAAAACCGTAGAACCAGTCTTCCCATTCGATTGCTTCTTCGGTCATAATTGTCGTGTCGGAAGTTATCATCGTAGCAATATGGCTTACTTCAACAGCGAGCAGTAGCGCATCGCAGGTGGCCAAGACCACCAAAGAAGTGTTTGATTCGGTCAATAAATTTGAGAAACGTTTTGCGGAAATCTTATCTACAGCATTGGCACCGGTATCTGTATTCGAGTCGATCGTACTGAAAATTAAATCTCCATTCTCATGGTCTACGCCTAGAACGAGGTGAATAATGTCAAAGTCGTCGTCGTACAGAAGGTTGATCAGACTCTTTGAAGTAAGGTCGTTTTTGACCAAGACCGAACCAGGAAATTTACTCTCCAAAATGGCAACATCCAAATCGAAGCCGAACTGTGAATACTGTTTGCTAGCACCACAAAGTATTCTTGGATTTTTAATTTTATGTACAGCCCTCCTATTTTCAATGTAATTGGCCTCCAAAGTCCGCACCTCGGAAATAATTTCTGTATATTTTATTTCAGGGGTATTATCCTCTAACAGATTGGCAACACCATCAAAGAGTTTCAATAAATGTGCTATGTTGTTTATTTCGATTGCCTGAAACAAGTTCAGTGGAATCGGAAGGTCAATAAGTGTTAAACCAGAATGGCAAACCGGAATCACCGGAATTTCGCGTATCCAACCTGCACCTGCTTCGAAATTGATCCAAGGGCGACCTAACGATTCTGGACTTACCAAGACAATAAGTAGTTGGGTGCTTTTTAGTGAATCACTGACCTCATCAAGCCAATTTTCACCGGCCTTGATTGTGGATAGATCAGAAGACACAAAAATATCCAGTGCTTCGGGGAAACCCCCGAAGAGATATCTTTTTATTAGTTGAGCCATTTCGGACTCTTTTGAAGTATGACTAACGAATATTTCTAGTTTAGCCAATTGAATGTGGGTCTAAGAGATTGCTATAAAACAAGATAAGCTATTAATCGCGTAAGACAAAACTTAACTTCTTTGTTGAGTACAAAGAAATTATTCGTGTTAGATCGTAATCTGCCGATCGATCTGTTGTGCCAACGAGATAAAAGTTTCCGTTCGCGATATCCCTTCGATCTGCTGAATTTCCCTATTAAGTACCTGCATGAGGTGCTCATTGTCACGGCACAGCACCTTAATGAGAATTGACCAATTACCAGTAGTGTAATGGCATTCTAATACTTCAGGAATCTTTTCCAGTTGTTTTACCGCAACGGGGTTGCTCATGGCCTTATCAAGATAAATACCGATGTAAGCCATGGTGGTATAGCCCATTACTTTTGGGTTGATAATGAATTTTGAGCCTGCTAAAAGTCCCGATGCTTCCAGTTTTCTGAGACGCTGGTGAATGGCTGCTCCCGAAATCCCGATATTTCGTGCGATTTCAAGAATAGGCTTTCGGGCATCGCCCATTAAAAATCTTAGGATTTTTTTGTCGATACCGTCAATTTTCACTTTTTCGTTACGCGATTTCATGTTTTCTGTTTCGGATTGATGGTAAAAGTAGGAAATTACCATGAAATTGAATGCGCTCTAGGAGGTGTTCGTTCCCCAGCTAGGGTGAGGTAATTTTACAATCTTTTTCTGCCAATTTCAGCTTGCCACCGAATCTGGATTATACCCCAGATACGGTACTTCATATTCCTTAAAACTAATGCCATAGTCTTGCAGTTCGGATAGTATCGGTGTGTAAACCTCTTTTTGAATAGGAATTTGTACCCCAGGGGTTACAATTTTCTTGTTTAAGATCGCCAATGTGGCTATCGCAACGGGCAGCCCCACGGTTTTCGCCATAGCAGTATGGGTGCGATTTTCTCCCGTAACTACCATATTTGCATCTATTTGTAACTTTTTGCCGTTGAGTTCGTACCCGAATTTATGGTACATCACGATCATATCCTTATCGTTGTCATCAAGAGTCCAACTTTCTTCTAAAACCTGTTGTAGCATTTGGGCGGGCGTGGCATTTTTTAAGGAAATGACCTTTTGGGCATCGAAAAGGTTCAATTCCAAGAGTTTTTCCCACATAATATCGTCTTGATCGATTTTAAGGTAGTGCCGTAATTTTAGCTCAACGGAATCGGTAGGGGAATAGGGAAGGAACAGATTGGTAAATTCCCGGTACGACATCCCTTCAGAATCTTCAATGGTATAGCTATCATCGGTCAGGCCCAATTGCACGAACATATTCCAAGCTTTTGAAAAACCTACTCTGCGCATGGTACCGCGATATAGGGTGAGCGCGTCTTGAAGTCCATAGGCTTCCCGATAATTCAGCGAATCTCGGTTAGCGTAGCCTTCGAACCTTCCGTAACCTTCGATGTTAAAGAACTCGGTTCGCCGGAACAGTTTATGGTAAGGAATGTATTTATAGTTGCCTTCCTGTATAAATTTTGCAGCTCCGCCTTGGCCTGCCACTACTACGTTTCTAGGGTTCCATGTGAATTTGTAGTTCCAGAGATTGTTATCGCTTTCAGGCGCCACCAAACCACCTGTAAAAGATTCGAACAACAACATGTTGCCCCCTGCGTCGCGAATACGGTCAATAATCTGCATGGCACTCATATGGTCGATACCGGGATCAAGTCCAATTTCGTTCATGAAAACCAAGCCTTTGGCTTTGACAATTGAGTTTAGAGCCATTAATTCTTCGCTGACGTAGGATGCAGTAACCAAATGCTTATCAAAAGCAGCACAATCTTTGGCCACTTGTATATGCAAACTGGCAGGAAGCATTGAAACCACGATATCACAGCCTTGTACTAGTTTTCTGCGGGCTTCGTCATTGAAGATATCCAATTTTAGTACCGAGCACGCCTCGTGGTTTTTAATCGATTCCGCTATGGTCTCGGGATGTAGATCGCCAATAGTCAAATGTAGATGCTCCGATTGGGCCTTTTCCAGAAAATAATCGAGGAGGCAGGAAGTCGATTTTCCGGCTCCGACAACAAGAATTTTATGCGGCATTTAGTTTTGTACTTTTAAGGAAGCGCAGATGACTCCAGTAGTTAATAACAAATATTTCAAAACAGGCTCTAAGGTATCAATTGTTACATTTATAAAAAAATCAAAGGTTTAAGTTATGAACAAAACAATTTTCTTGACAGGAATTCTATTTGGGGCATTGGCTGTACTATTTGGTGCTTTCGGGGCGCACGGATTGGAAAAGTTAGTAGATGCCGATGCCATACAAACGTTTGAAACGGGCGTGAGATATCAAATGTACCATGCTCTTTTTTTGTTGGTATTGGGAAGCCTACAACAATTGCCCGAACAACGTAAAAAATCGATATTTTATTTAATTGTTGTGGGAATAGTGTTCTTTTCCTTCTCTATTTACGTTTTGGCTATCAATGCGCTAACTCATTTTGATTTCAAGGTCATCGGATTCTTGACGCCCATCGGGGGTACACTTCTTATTTTTGGATGGAGTCTGTTCGGATATCGGGTTTACAAACAATGCGACTAATAAATTATTATTTATAGGTATTAAAATATATTAATTTGATAATTTTGAAGCGTAAAAAGACACATTTAATGAATAATTCGGAAAAAGCAAAGAATTACATTTCCTTAAAATCATACGGAATTAACCATGAAAATCTAAATTATCAGCTATCTCCTTCTGAGTTGCATGCCATCACTTTGGAAAAGGGGATGGGTAAGGAAGCTTCATCGGGGGCTTTGGCGATACATACTGGAGAGTTTACCGGCCGATCGCCAAAAGATCGCTTTATCGTTAAGGACGCCGTTACCGAAGACAAGATTTGGTGGGGCGATATCAACATCCCTTTCCAGTCCGAAAAATTCGACGCGCTCTACGATAAGGTGATTGCCTATCTTAATGAGAAGGAGCTCTACGTTCGCGATTGTTATGCCTGTTCCGATCATAATTACCGAATGGATATACGCGTAGTCAACGAATACCCATGGTCAAATCATTTCGCGTACAATATGTTCATTCGACCTACAGAAGAAGAATTGAAAAACTTCGAACCGGAATGGACTGTTATCAACGCACCAGGGTTTATGGCAGATGCTGAAGTTGATGGCACACGTCAACACAACTTCGCGATTTTGAACTTTACCAAGAAAATTGCTCTGATAGGGGGTACGGGCTATACGGGCGAGATTAAAAAAGGTATATTCTCGGCGCTGAATTTTATCCTTCCTGTTGAGAAAAATACGATGCCCATGCACTGTTCGTCCAATGTGGGGGCAACTGGCGATACCGCTATATTTTTTGGGCTTTCCGGTACCGGAAAGACAACCCTGTCCACCGATTCATCCCGCAAATTGATCGGTGACGATGAACACGGTTGGAACAATGAAAACGCCGTTTTTAATTTTGAGGGAGGTTGCTATGCCAAGGTCATTAATTTATCCCAAGAAAATGAACCCGAAATCTATGGGGCCATCAAAAAAGGAGCGATTTTAGAGAATGTCATTATGGATGATAAAGGCAATGTAGATTTTGCCGATACTTCAATAACCCAGAATACGCGCGTAAGCTATCCTATCTACCACATTGAAAACGTACAAAGACCATCGATCGGAAAAAATCCGAAAAATATTTTCTTTTTGACGGCGGATGCTTTTGGGGTACTACCACCGATTTCGAAATTGACGCCTAGCCAAGCGGCCTACCACTTTATTTCGGGCTATACTGCGAAAGTAGCGGGTACTGAGGCGGGAGTGGTAGAACCTGTTCCTTCTTTTTCCGCGTGTTTCGGGGCACCTTTTATGCCCTTGCATCCTGCTAAATATGCCGAAATGCTGAGTAAAAAAATGAAAGATGCAAGGGTGAACGTCTGGTTGGTTAATACCGGATGGACCGGAGGCCCTTACGGCATTGGCACACGAATGAAACTCAAATACACACGAGCCATGATTAATGCCGTGTTAAATGGAGACTTGGGTCTTTATGACTATGATCATTATCACATTCATTCGGTTTTCGGTGTGGCCCAACCAAGGGAATGCCCTGGGGTGCCGACCAGCGTTTTGAGTCCCAGAACTACCTGGAACGATGATAAGGCCTATTACACGACAGCGTTCAAACTGACTAATGCGTTTCGGGAAAATTTCAAAAAATTCGAAGCCTATGCCAGTGAGGAAATACGTCGTGGCGGACCGCAGCGGTACGCTTTCTGATCCGTCATTGCGAGTTACTTCTTATTGAACGTAGTAATATACTTTTGAAGGGCCATGGTCATGGACGGTGTCTCCGGTGTAGGCGCTGTTATGTCAATTCGAAGTCCTGCGTTGGTTGCGGCATTTACGGTAGAATTGCCGAATACGGCAATACGGGTATCGTTTTGCTCGAAATCGGGAAAGTTCTGCAGCAACGACTCTATTCCAGAAGGGCTAAAGAAAACCAATATATCGTAGTAAACGTCCCTTAGGTCGGAAAGGTCACTAATGACGGTTTTATAAAATACACCTCTCTTCCAATTAATGTCTAAACCGTTCAGGATTTCAGGTATGGTTTCCTTTAGGGCATCGGAAGAAGGTAGGAGAAATTTTTCGCTCTTGTATTTTTTGAAAAGGGGTACCAATTCTTGAAAATTTCTTTTGCCTACGTAAATCTTACGTTTGCGATAGACTACATATTTCTGAAGATAGTAGGCAACTGCTTCCGACTGACAGAAGTATTTCATCGTGTCGGGCACTTTAAAACGCATTTCCTCTGCAATTCTAAAAAAATGGTCAACAGCATTTCGGCTGGTCAATATAATAGCAGTATAGTTTTTAAGGTCAATTTTTTGCTGACGTACATCTTTTGCATCAACCGCCTCGACATGAATGAACGGTCTGAAATCAACCTTAACTTTTTCCTTGTCAATAAGTCTTGAATAGGGCGAGTTCTCCATTTTCGGCTCTGGCTGTGAAACCAAAATCGTCTTTATTTTCATATAGTCCAATTATTGTTTGAGATAACTGCCGATAATAATAAACGGGGAAATTTCAAGAGCGCAAAGGTACAAAATAAAATAGAAAAAATAGTTGGTAATGAATTTTTGATGATTCCTCAACACGGTGACCCAACCGATTATATTAATCAAGAGAATTAGGAAAATTGCAACGAAAACTACAATTTTTGAGTCTTTCATGACATAGACCAAAACCATATTCACAACGAACATGATAAGGCCGCTGTAGTTCAGATATGATAATTTTTTAAAGATAAGCTCGCCGATTGCCTTTCCCGACCCGAATATAAAACCGTTACCCAATTGCAGGACCACTTTAAGAAAAATAAACAGTAAAATACAGCCCAATATTATGGGGAAAATAAAGAGATGCTCTTCTTCAGTGGTTGAGACTAGTATTTTTCTGGCCAGAAATACAAAAAGGGCAAAGTTGATAATTTGAAAAATGGTAAAGAAAATATGGAACCAATTTATCAGTTTTTCCTTTTTATTGTACATAAAAATGTACTTGTTGTTAAAAGGTAGAATTATGAAATTCAGAAAACGGCCGTAGAACATGCTTTTGGCAAGTACCAAGAATATAAGACTCGAAAGCAATATAATCGTTATCCAATCGGCGGTATCGGCGGTTCTTAAAATAGGCTCCATTACTTGAATTTGGTATTTTTTCCGTTAATTCCGAAACGCATTCCATTTTCTGAGATGCCAATTCTAAAATAACGTGGGTCTTTCATTTTTGTTGTTGGAAATTTAAAGGTAAAGGTTACCGTATCATTTGCCGGTAAGGCAGAAATCTTTGCGTCGACTGGTTTAGGTATAATCAACCGCTTGTCCTTTACAATCTTAAAATCGGTCATGTATGCGACATTGAATTTCAGTTTTTCGAGATCTATCGCTTCGTTATACGGATTATATAGCTTAAAAGTCTGTCTTTTTTCAAAATCTAAAGTGGCAGGACCATCAAAAAGGGTTCTCAGTTTTCTAAAAGACTCGAAGTCATCAATGCGCATGCCATAGTATTGGCTGCCATCGTCTTTCGTCATATTAAGGTCATCGTTCTTATAACGTCCTGAAACGTAAAAAATCCCTTTACGCTGTACCTGGGCCTCCGAATCATCAATAGAGTATTGATTACGTCGATACATGTCAGTATTGAACGAAAACGTAGGAACTCCCCCTGAGTAAAATGAATACATAGGCGCGTTGCGGTACGAATTTTCAAAAACTAGCGGAGTATCGCCGAGCCTTGAATGAATCTGTTCTACCCACTCTTTGTTGCCATGGGTCTCATAATAGATTGGTGATAATGGCTCATAGATCAGGCCTACTCTCAAGTAAAGAATGATTATAATATTCGCGATACCCGTGAGGTATATCCACTTCTTGACCGTGTCGTTTTGCATCATATAGCGATAGACAATAATGACCAAGGGAATGCAGATAATAATAGCCCATTGTGCCTGAATACGTCTGTTAAAGCTCGATAAGAAGAAGAAGATAATTACACCGTACGTCAGGTATAATAATGCCTTTGTGAATTTATCGGAAGCCTTGGTCTTATAAAGTGACCAGTAGATCCATGGAAACGTAAGGCCAAATATCGCCACGAGGTTTACAACGTAGGCCAGGGTATATTTCGTAAAGTTATAGGGGTCGTTCGGCCGGTCGAATAAGTGATAGTTTACCGTTACAAAATCGTTTTGGTACAACCATATGAGATGGGGTGTGTAGCAAAATAAGGCTACGATAACGGATAACCAGGCGTATTTGTTGGTCATCAGTTTTAAGTTCGAAAGCAATACAAAAAGTATGACCAATGCTGCGTGGTACTTACTATACATTAAGCCGGCCATGGTAATGCCCAATAAAATTCCCCAAACCCAAGATGGGCTTTCAACAAATCGTTTGTAGACGTAAAGGAAAAGGGCCGTAAAAAATAGTAAAGGAGTATCGGGCAGGGTAAAAAACCCGTAGGCGTTCAATAGGGTCATCGAGAAGGTAAGCACAAAGAAGTGTACGACATACTCTTTCTTTTTGGGGTTGCCGATGGTCGACCATAGCACAAAAAGCGTTGCGGTCGAAAGAATACAGCTCATAAAACGGACACCAAGTTCCCCATCAAAGAAAAATCCGCTCAATTTGACCAATAGCGCAACTAAAGGGGGATGGTCGAAGTAGCCCCAGCTCAGGTTCTTGGCATAATGCCAATAGTAGGCCTCATCGAAAATAAGTGGTGTAAAATATGATTGAAGCACGTTGATAACGAACACGATACCCAATAGCAGTAAGAAAATTCTAGGTAGTTTGGACTTCATTTTGGGTTCAGTATCTCAATTCAAGGCTTTGGCTTCGGTAGTAACAACGCCCAAAATTACGAATTATGATAAACCCAAATATTTAAAAATTTCACAATTCGACAGTTGTCATTCTCCAACAGGCTTTAAAATACTACTTTTGCCCCAAACTGAAACCATTCGATGTCAGACAGTCTGGTCATTATACCCACCTATAATGAAATCGAGAACATTGAGGCTATTATAAAAGCCGTCTTTGCGCTCAATAAAGATTTTCATGTACTCATTGTCGATGACAACTCGCCCGACGGAACTTCGGCGAAAGTAAGTGAGATGCAAAAGGATTTTCAAAATGAGTTGTTTTTGGAAACGCGAATGGAGAAAGCTGGATTGGGCACTGCCTACATTCACGGATTTAAATGGGCCATCCATAAGAAATATGAATATATTTTTGAGATGGATGCCGATTTTTCACACAATCCCGAAGACCTCAAGAGGCTTTACAGAGCATGTGTTAATGGCGCTGATGTAGTTGTAGGTTCTCGATACAAAAAAGGAGTTAATGTTGTAGACTGGCCTTTGTATAGGGTACTGTTGTCTTACGGCGCTTCTTTTTACGTAAAAATAATTACAGGAATGCGAGTTCATGATCCCACTGCGGGTTTCGTTTGCTATAAGCGCTACGTACTCGAAAATATTGATTTAGATTCCGTGCGTTTCATTGGTTACGCATTTCAAATAGAAATGAAATTCAGGGCCTATCTGAAAAACTATAAAATTGAGGAGGTTTCCATTATTTTTCGAGATCGGGTAAGGGGTAAGTCAAAAATGACGTCGTCGATTGTCAATGAGGCGATATTCGGGGTTTTTATGATGAAAATACGAAGTTTGTTTCGAAAAAGTGGATTTTAGAGCCTGTTTTGAAATGTAGGATTGAATTTCTAATAGACTATTTTTGATGCAGAACAAGGCAAAATTTTTAAACATAGCAGAGCTACGGTTCAAAATTTTAACGAAGTTATGCGCAAAAAGGAAACATTAAAAAATAATTGATAGATTTCAAAACAGGCTCTTAGTATGGGAAGAATATTGATTAAAAATGCAAAGGTCGTAAACGAGAATTCTATTTTCGAGAGCGATGTGCTGCTTGAAGATGATAGGATTGTAAGAATCGATACAGATATCTCCGATGCAAATGCCGAAGTCATCGATCTCGCCGGAAGGTATCTCATGCCCGGCGTCATTGACGATCAAGTGCATTTTCGTGAACCCGGCCTTACCCACAAAGGTGATATTGCCTCCGAAAGTAGGGCGGCGGTTGCGGGGGGTATTACTACTTATATGGAGCAGCCCAATACCAATCCTCAGACAACTACTATACAAAAATTGGAAGAAAAGTTCGCCATGGCCGAAAACACTTCCTATGCCAATTATTCTTTTTTATTCGGGGGCACGAATGATAATCTGGAAGAAATCAAGCGGCTGGACAAAAATGCCTGCTCAGGGGTAAAACTATTTTTGGGGTCGTCTACTGGAAATATGTTGGTCGACGACGAGGCCGTACTCGAAAAAATTTTCAGCAATACCGAAATGGTAATTTCCACCCATTGCGAGGATGAGCAGACCATTCGACAGAATCTGGCTATATATAAGGGGGAATACGGAGATGACATTCCTATAAAATACCATCCTTTGATTCGCAGTGAAGAAGCTTGTTATCTTTCTTCTTCCAAAGCCATTGCCCTCGCCAAAAAGACCGGTGCGCGCTTGCATGTATTCCATCTGTCAACAGGCAAGGAAACAGAACTGTTCCGGAACGATATTCCCTTGGAGCAGAAAAAAATTACCGCTGAAGTATGCATCCATCATTTATGGTTTTCAGATGCTGACTACGATACCAAGGGTACATTGATCAAATGGAACCCCGCGGTCAAAACCCCGACGGATCGGGATCAGCTATGGAAAGCCCTTTTAGATGATCGATTGGATGTCATCGCTACGGATCATGCCCCGCACTTGCTCGAAGAAAAAGACAATGTATATACCAAGGCACCTTCAGGTGGGCCTCTGGTACAACATGCGCTTCCCGCGATGTTCGAAAAGTATCACGAAGGAATGATATCCTTGGAAAAAATTGTGGAGAAGATGTGCCATAATCCCGCTAAATTATTCGATATCAAGAAAAGGGGTTTTATTCGGGAAGGATATTTTGCTGACTTGACAGTGGCAGATTTGAATGCATCGTGGAAAGTATCCAAAGAGAACATCGCTTACAAATGTGGATGGTCGCCCTTCGAGGGAAATACCTTCCAATCTAAAGTAACCCATACTTTCGTAAATGGGCATTTGGCCTATGAAAACGGAAATTTTTCCGCTGAACGCTATGGGAAACGATTAACTTTCGATAGATAGATTATAAAAATACAATAGAACCAAGAGCCTAGAAATAAAACTAAAAACATACGAGTTGCGAGGTTAGCGGCACGAAGTTTGGAAAAAGGGATTCCCCGCTCGAAGGGATTGGGGGATATATCCGTGATGGAAAAAAGCTTCAATTGTCCAAGTATGTTTATAGCGAAGATCTATTTTGTAATAGACAAGTCTAGTTTTTTGATTTTTTTCTTGGGTTTTAACAATATATTTTAAAATGAAAAAGGTATTTCTTTTGACGATACTAATTTGCTTGACTTCCTGCAGCGAAAAGCTTTTGAAAGAACCTGAAGACCTTATCGCAAGAGATAAGATGGTAGATGTGCTCAAAGATCTGGCTATCATAAATGCTGCTAAAACGACCGGCACCGCTATTCTACGTGACAACGACATAGATCCAATAGCCTTTATTTTTGAAAAGCATAACATCGATAGTGTGCAATTCGTTGAAAGTGATAAGTACTATGCCTCATTGCCCATTCAATATGAAAGTATTTATAAAGAGGTAGAGTCAAGACTCGAAAAAGAGCATACTATCTTGAATGTGGCCAAAGCTGTCGAAGATAGTCTCAAGCTTCAAAAAAGGGAACAAAAACAAAAATTGGAACGGTTAAAAAAACAAAAGACTACTGATTCTCTTGCCCAAACTTCTGGCAACAAAAAGCAATAACACCATTCAAAGGTTCGAATTCGAAATTCAGGTCATGCCGTACTTTTTGGTTGTCATAGACTTCCCTATGCTTTAATGAACGAATCGAGCTTTTGGTAATCCGTCTTCCAGTTTTGAGAAAGCGGTTTTTTAACCAATCGAACCACCGACCGATTTCTAATTGCCAAAACTTAAGTTGTATACTAGGCCGTTTTAAATCAAACTCGGCGGTTATTTCGGTGAGGATTTTATGGTATGTCCAATTTTCAGCCACAGCGATATAACGTTCGTTTTTAATGTTTGAGTCCATCAGTCCGACCATTAGTTGAATGACATCGTGAACGGTTATGAATCCGGTGCCACCCGGCGGATAGAATCGATATTCTTTTTTGGCGATGTTAAACAGAGCACCACTTCCAGAAGTCCAAAACCCAGGACCGATAATGAGACCCGGGTTTACCATTACGACAGGTAGCCCTTCTTGAGAACCGCGCCAGACTTCCATTTCGGCAGCGTGTTTGGTGAGCCCGTACACATTAGCTTCGTGGGGTGTCCAGACTGTTTCCTCGTCTGCTTTTTCATCGCCCAAGCTCTTACCGATAGTGCCTATGGTACTGACGTAACACAGTTTTTTAACGGTATTAGAGATACATAGGTTCACGATATTGGCCGTACCCTCGGTGTTTATCTTTTGAAGTTCTTTGTAATTATTCGGGTCGAACGAAATCAGGGCAGCAGCATGGTACACATGAGTTATGCCTTCGAAAGCGATTTCTAGAGCTGGTATATCGTTGATATCCGCCTCCACCCATTCGATGGTGTTGAACAGTGATGAAGCATCTTCCCGATAGTAGCCGAAAACTTTTTCTACTTTTTTGAGATTGCTTTTTTTTCTGTGGATGGCCCGCACGGAAATTCCATTTTCAACCAATTTCAGTAAAAGATGCGCGCCGACTAAACCCGTTCCGCCTGTGACCAAGACCATAGCTCAAAGTTAGGGAATGGAGTTGGATTAATTCCTTTCTTCAGAACGTGGGAAGGCATAGATTTCCTTTTATATTTGTAGGATAATTTAGAATACACCAAAAATGGCTTCAAACTTTGTCGAAGAATTGAAATGGAGGGGAATGTTGCACGATGCAATGCCCGGAACGGAAGAGCATCTATTGAGTGGAATGCAGTCCGCTTATGTAGGTATTGATCCGACTGCTGATTCGCTACACATTGGGCATCTCGTCGGTGTGATGATGTTACGACATTTTCAATTGGCAGGTCATAAGCCATTCGCCCTTATTGGTGGTGCTACGGGCATGATTGGGGATCCTTCGGGTAAATCTTCGGAGCGTAATCTTTTAGATGAAGCTACCCTGCGCCATAATCAAGAAGCATTGAAAGAGCAATTGTCCCGTTTTCTCGATTTCACAGGCGATACGAAAAATGCGGCTATTTTGGTCAATAATTACGATTGGATGAAAGATTTTTCCTTTTTGGATTTCATCCGCGACGTCGGCAAACATATTACAGTAAATTATATGATTGCCAAAGATTCGGTCAAAAAAAGACTGTCCGCAGAAGCTAAGGAAGGCATGTCATTTACCGAATTCACCTATCAATTGGTACAGGGTTATGATTTTTTACATCTTTATAGAAATTATGACTGTTCGTTGCAGATGGGTGGTAGCGACCAATGGGGCAATATCACCACCGGTACCGAACTGATCCGACGTATCGGCGGCGGAAAGGGTTTTGCCCTGACCTGCCCGTTGATTACAAAAGCTGATGGCACCAAGTTTGGAAAGACGGAAAGTGGAAATATTTGGTTGGATGCCGAGCGTACATCACCATATCGATTTTACCAGTATTGGTTAAACACTTCAGATGAAGATGCCGAGAAATACATCAAGATATTTACTTTTATTTCTAAGGACGACATTGCGGTTCTGGTTGAAGAACATCAACAGGCTCCACATCTAAGGTTACTACAAAAGCGCTTGGCCGAAGAGATTACCGTTATGGTACATTCGCAAGATGATTTGGACAATGCCCAAAAGGCAAGCAATATTCTTTTTGGAAAGTCAACTTCGGAAGACCTAAAAAAGTTGAACGAAAAGACTTTTCTTGATGTCTTTGAAGGTGTACCTCAAGCCGAAATCTCCAAGTCGGAACTTGAAAGCGGACTCGATATGATCGGGGCCTTGGCCGATAAGACGGGATTTCTGGCCTCTAACAGCGAGGCCCGTAGAGAATTGAAACAGAATTCCATTTCGGTAAATAAAGAAAAGGTCAAGGGCGATTTTCTTATTACTGCTGCTGACTTGATCAACGAGAAGTTCGTGTTGTTGCAACGGGGCAAGAAAAATTATTTTGTTTTAATTGTTGCTTAGAAGTTACGTTTACCTATTTCATTGATTTGCTGTGCCGCCTAAACATTCTGGACGATAAGATAAAACTCAAGATTCGTAGGTAAAAGAATTACTCAAGACGAGTTCAATAACTAAAAGAATATGACCGATCAAGAAATTGCGCAAAAGGTTAAGCTAATACCAATAGCAACAATTGCAGAAAAATTTGGACTCGATGCCGAGGTTATCGAAATGTATGGAAAATACAAGGCAAAATTGCCTATTTCAAAGATCGATAAGGACAAAGCAGATGAAAGTAACCTCATACTCGTTTCGGCAATTTCGCCTACCCCTGCTGGCGAGGGTAAAACAACCATTTCCATTGGTCTTTCGGATGGGTTGAATCGATTGGGAAAAAAAACCACGGTCGTGCTACGTGAACCTTCACTGGGGCCGGTTTTTGGTATTAAGGGAGGTGCAACTGGTGGCGGGTACTCACAAGTGCTGCCTATGGAAGACATAAACTTGCATTTCACGGGCGACTTTGCGGCTATCGAAAAGGCCCATAACCTCTTGGCGGCCCTAATCGATAACAATATTCAAAGCAAGACCAGTTCTTTAGGTCTTGATGCACGAACTATATCTTGGAAAAGGGTCTTTGACATGAACGACCGGGCATTACGAAGAATTATTGTTGGTTTGGGCGGCACCACATCAGGCGTACCGAGAGAAACGGGTTTCGATATCACTGCGGCGTCCGAGATAATGGCGATTCTTTGTCTTGCCGATAATCTTCAAGATCTAAAACAGCGAATGGGCAACATCTTTATCGGCTATACTTTCGATAAAAAACCGATTTACGCCAGAGACCTGAAGGCAGAAGGCGCTATGACCGCTCTTTTGAAAGATGCGATAAAGCCTAATTTGGTGCAGACGATAGAAGGTAATCCTGCTATAATCCATGGCGGGCCTTTCGCAAATATTGCTCAAGGTACCAATTCGGTAATTGCAACGAGAATGGGAATGTCGTTTTCCGATTATACGGTTACTGAAGCCGGCTTCGGATTTGATTTGGGTGCCGAAAAGTTCTTTGATATTAAATGCCAAAGTGCAGGACTTTCACCAAAAGCGGTCGTTTTAACCACAACGATTCGAGCTTTGAAATACCATGGGGGGGCGGCTTTGAACAGTTTGATAGTTCCTGATGTAGATACACTCGCAAAGGGTATACCGAACCTCGAAAAGCATTTAGAGAATATAAAGCTTTTTGGCCTACCCGTTGTGGTGGCCATCAATCGATTTACGGCTGACACGGATGAAGAGGTAGATTTTATAAGTAAAACGGCACATGAACTTGGCGCTAAAGTTGCGGTGGCCGAAGTTTGGGCCAAAGGAGGTGAAGGTGCTCTAGACCTGGCGCAAAAGGTCATCGAACTTGTCGATCGAAGCAACACCTCTTTTACGCCCCTTTATGATTGGAAGACCGATGTAAAATCAAAGATTTCGACTATTGCGACGAAGATTTATGGGGCGGAACATGTCGATTATACCTCCACCGCCTTATCAAACCTTAAGACCATCGCCAATCTCGGTCTTGAAGACCTCCCCGTTTGCATTGCGAAAACTCAGAAGTCTTTATCCGACAACCCGAAACTTTTGGGAAGACCAAAAGACTTTGTGATTACCGTTAAGGAAATTCAAATTGCTGCCGGAGCGGGTTTTTTAATTCCCATTACGGGCGACATCATGCGAATGCCAGGCTTACCTGCACACCCTGCCTCTGAAAAAATAGACATCGATATTGATGGCACGATTTCGGGCCTTTTCTAATACTATCCACGTAGGTTTCTTAGGTATTTAAAGTACCATCAAATTGCACCCCCTAACATCGGAATGATCGAACCGACCTAATATCTCAAAAGTCGCATTTGTATGGGCTTTCCCTAGGTCTTGGGTGGCAATAAAAGAACAGGAATGCCTATTTACAAGGTCGATAATGTTTATTCCACCTGTTTTCCCCGTAGTATGAAAAGTCAACGGGTCTTCGGTATCACGTATAATTATTTTTATCCAAGGCGGGGTTTCGAAGATTCCGTTTCCTTTTGAATAGGCCTGTGAAAGCAGCTCGGTCATACCGTACTCCGAATGTATGGTATCAACACCGAACCCCTTTTTTAAAATGTCATGAAGTTCTTCGCGAATGAGTTCCTTTCGACGACCTTTCATACCACCGGTTTCCATTATTATCGTGTGCTCTAGTTGGATGGAATAATTTTCGGCCATATCTAACAGTGCAAACGATACTCCTATCAATAACGTTTTTTGCCGCTCGGCGTTGAGTTGCCCTAATTTATTGCGCAAGCCTTCCAAATCGTTAAGATAAAATCCGCTTGACGGATGCCCACTTTTTCGGATCATATCGTCGACCATATAAATCAAAGAAGAGCCTTCCCTTTCCAGATAAGAGGGCAGTAAAGCAAAAACACAATAGTCTGTAATAGTATCGTAAAAATACGTAAATGCCTTCCGGAAGCTTTGTTCGTACAAGTCGATATCGTTTATGAAATGCTTGCTGGTCTGACTTCCTGTTGTTCCGCTACTAGTAAAAATGGCTTGAGGTTTATTTTCTCCGCAAATTATATCCTTGGATTTAAAGAAAGAAATCGGCAAAAATGGAATTTCGAGAAGTTGGTCCACATTGGTATCAGATTTCCCCAAATGTTCGCAGAATTCACGATAGACCTTATTGTTTCGATACTGAAACCGAAAAGTCTCCAAAGCAATGGAATCAAATTCACTTTCGGAAGCAATATTAAAAATGTCGAGGGTGTCTATCATTTGGCTACAGCAAAAATAACCAAATCATATCGTCATTAGGAGCTAAGTGGAGTAATCTCCTTTTTTGTAGATATCCCCTTCGAGAGCTTGGGGCTACTTCACCACCAATTTACGGGTAATCGTCTTCTTGTTCTCGGTAACCTGAAGTACATAAACTCCGGTAACCAGTCGTGAAATATTCAAAGTGTTCCTCGAAATTCTATCGATGAGGACTACTTCACCAAAGACATCGTAGACCGTAATAAGTTTAATCGCATTGTCTCTGGTAGTGACATTGACCATACCACCGATTGCGGGATTGGGGTACAGTTTAAAGCCCGAAATCTCCTCGGTTTTCTGATTCTGAAAATTAAGGTGTTCTTGAGCGGAAAGCGCAAAAGTGAGTACCATAAATACTGTAAAGTAAATATTTCGCATAGGTATTGATTTGGGATCAACACTATAAATGTAGTGAAAGACTTTACCTACACGATAAAAATGTTGTGAAATTCGACAAAGTGTAGGTAAATATGAAAAGGTTTACCTTTTATCGATTTTTTATACCGGTCGTCGAAGCCGAAAGAATTCAATATAAGGGGAAATAAAAGTGAAGGGAAAATTCGTTTCTTGATTTTAACCCAAGAGTTATACCTATTTTACAATCAATTTTCGGGTAGCTACTTTGTTGTTTTGGTAAACACGCAAAACATACATTCCAGGATTAAGGTCAGTCAGAAGTAATTCCTTTCCAAAAATCTTTGTTTCCAAGACCTGTGTACCCAATACGTCATAAATAGCGATTCGCTTTGGGGTATTTTCTGAAGTGATAATAAATACTTTGCCATCCGTAGCTGGGTTCGGATAAAGTTTGAAACCCTCAATATCTCCATTTACATTGGCTTCTTGACCATAGCTTAAGGAAATACATAAAAATGTAATAACGATGTAAAGGTGCTTCATACAGTAGGGATAACAAAAAAGATACCACGAATATACGAATTCCTCCTTCCCATAGCCGAGCCAAATGTATATACGGTCGTAAAACAGGGTTAAAACGTAAGAAAGCCCGCCCGAAAGCTTTCGGACCGGGCTCTTGAAATAAATAAATTGATTCCGCCCTGTGGGTTCAGTTAGTTAATTCCGACGGTCCATCCTGTTCCCCATGTGACCACATCCGTTTGGGTACCATTACCTGCCCCAGTGATAAATTCACCTTCAACTGGAGTGCCACCGCCCGTTCCGGCATCACTATTAAAATTGGTTGTGATATCATCAAAAGTGACGTCTCCTGCATTGGATAAGTCATTAATGACTGCATCAACAGTCAAAGGGTCATCAATATCAAATGCTTCTGCAAAACCTTGTAAATATAAATTGTTGAAGACGGCTTCGGTACCTCTTCTTAGTCGAATAGCTTCTGCACCTTGCGCCGATCCAAGACCTATGGCCGTAAAGTTATTCAAAGTTGGACTTGACAACGGAGTTGCCGAATTGTTATCTTCATTACCATCTGCTTCTATCACCTTATCAGAATCGGCACTGGTCTTTACATAAACATCCGTTAAAGTACCTCTCCAACCCTCAGTCCAATCTACCGAATCATCTTGGGCGTTGGTTATAACGATATTTGTTCCGCTTACCGTACCACCAAAAAATTCTACACCATCATCAGCACCTTCATTAACTTGAATGTACTCTACTGTAGTACCTGAACCTATTGCATAAAACGAGATACCATTGAACTCAGATTCAGAGTTGATGGCCGCCCCTGTATATTCTAAAAGAATATAACTTAAGGTGCCTGAATTATCTGCATCATCGGTGCCGCCATAAGTGAAGTTGCCCACTTCAGAGGTTGCGGTGCTACCCGAGTTGATAGTGGCATTACCGAGAATTACCAGGCCTCCCCAGTCTCCTGCATCTGGGCTTACAGCATTGGAGGTTATTACTATTGGATTATCGGCAGTTCCTTGCGCGTCGATTGTCGCACCTTGAAGGATTGCAATATAAACATCGCTTCCATCAGCGTTTGCCCTAATTTCAGTTCCAGCAGGAATTGTTAAGGTAGTCCCAGATTCCATGACTAAGGCGCCCGAAAGTGTATAGCTTGTACCTGCGTTTAATGTAAGGCTTGTGGTACCGTCACTCAATTCGGTCAGTTCTGAAGTAGATGAAGTAGGCTCTGAAAGTGTAGACCAACCATTTGACCAGGCGGCAACGTCGGTGCCGGTACCATTGGAAATTCCGTTGAAGATATCCGTTTCGGTGGCTTCCACCCCACCTGTACTCGTGCCACTTACCAACCTTGTCGTAACATCGATAAAGGTAACATCGACAACGGAAGTAGCGCCACCTAGAATATGGTCTATGGTGGTAGGGTCATCAATATCAAAACCTTCTTCAAAACCTTCCAACAAAACGTTTATAAAAGTTGCTTCGGTACCTCTTCTCAAACGAATCGCTTCTGCGCCTTCAGCAGAACCCAGACCTTTAGCAGTGAAGTTTGTAATTGTAGGTGAAGAAAGGGGAGTAGCGGCGTTGTTATCTTCATTGCCATCGGCTTCGATAACCTTGTCTGAATCTGCAGAAGTTTCAATATACAGATCAGTGATTGCGCCGGTCCATCCTTCGGTCCAATCTAAAGAATCATCTTGTGCGTTTCTTAGAATAACATGAGAGGCTTCAACCGTACCGCCGAAAAATTCAACGCCATCATCAGCACCTTCAAATACCTCAATGTAATCAACATTCGTCTGACTACCGATTCCGTAGAAAGAAATTCCGTTGAACTCTGATTCTGAGTTGATGGCCGCACCGGTATATTCTAAACGAACGTACTGCAAGTTTCCCGAGTTGTCTGCGTCGTTTGTGCCTCCGTAGGTGAAGTTGCCTACCTCTGAAGTCGCGGTGGCACCCGAGTTGATAGTAGCATTACCAAGTAATACCAAACCACCCCAATCACCAGCAGCTGGGGCTGCGTTGTTGGAAGTCATTACAATTGGGCTTGAAGGGGTGCCTACCGCTTGAATCTGGGCATCCTGTAATACAACAATGTATCCATCGGTACCGGCACTGGATTTGATGGTCGTGCCCGCTGTAATGGTCAAGGTCGTACCGGCTTGGATGACAAACGGACTTGTCAGCAGGTATTCTTCATTTGACCCTGGCCCGTCCAAGGTCAAATCGGCTGATTGATCACCACCTATTTCAACAACAGTAGGGTCTTGTCCTCCTGGAAGTTCACCACCACCTCCAATGTTGTTTGTAGTGTTGGTGACATTGAACACAATGTCACTAGAGTCATCGCTACAGGCGATAAAGACCGTTAGCATGACAATTAATAACAAAATTTTAGTTGAATTATTCATGATTCTCGATTTATAATTTTAAAGTGTTAGATTTAGTATTAGTACGTATATTTTAAGGTTATCCCCAGAGATATTCCTCTTTTGAATGTTTCAATGTCTACCGTTCCATCATTTGTATTCTCTTGAACTATTTTTATGGTAGGATCTAGAATGTTTGAGGCCTCTAGATTAATTTGAAAGTTATCGCCAAGTGAATTCAACCAAGAAAAGTTTAATACGGGAACTCCTTTTTCAATTTGATTTCCACGACCTGACGATCCCATTGCGAATATTCTGTCATAGAAATAGCTTCCAGATAAGGTTAACGATGTGCTGTAATTATCATAATTTCCCAGATACGATATATCGCCGTTTGCTAGAAATGGGGAAGCTCCTTGAAGTTGATCTTCATCCCGGTCGGGAAAGCTTGCCGTAAAAGTCCCGTCGACATCCTTAAGGTCTTGATGTGTGTAAAGATAAGAGGCATTTGCGCCCACTTTGAGTTCGCCGGTTTCTCCATATCTTGCAATTACTTTGGCAATTTCAACTTCGAATCCCAAGGCTTCTGCACGATCACCCGTTCTGAAAAACCTTCTTGTGTTCGCGGCATCATTTGCAATGACCAAATTCACAGGGTCTGAAATTATTTTCCCAAAAACAGCCGCTGATATCAACTCACCTTCCGAAGGGAAAGTCTCCCATTTAATATCCAAATTGTAAATGGATGAAAGGGTATTCAATATATCAGGATTACCCCCGATCTGTTGTGTTACGTCTTCATAAACGAAGGGAGCTACTTCTTTAAACTCTGGAATGGAAACTGTTCTACTGAAAGCTAGTCTGTAATTAGTGCTATCAGAAGGCGAATATTTCATGTTCAAGGTCGGTAAAAACTCGGTTTGTGAAAATTCGACTGTTCCTGGGTCCACATTGATGACGTCATAGGTAACATTTTGGACATAGTTTTCAACCCTTAAACCCGGTATTGCAGACCATTTTTCATCTATGGCCCATTGAAATTCAGCAAAACCAGCATGTGTGGTCAACTCCCCGGTGTAAACGTTTTCTGCTAAGCCTGGTAAATTGTCACGTGGGCCGCCAAGTGGAAAAATGACATCGTCAGTCATCAGTGCCGGTTTTAGCACGAATAGATTGAATATGTCATTACTGGAGTCGTTATCTAGGCTGTTTTCAAAATTTTCGGCATTAAAAAGTGCATTAAAGTTTGTGATGTCAATAGGGCCATACGAGTCAATATTGTCATTTATATTGGTATTGTATCCATACCGAATAGACTCAAAGTCCCTAGTTTTGTCTCTACCCGAATATCCTACCCTTATTTTTGACTCGCCCTCTAGATCATAATCGATTACAAAGTTTCCGGTAATTTCTTCATCATCGATATCTTGAAAGAACCTTTGGCTGTCAAAATTGTTATTGGTGATGAAGCGAACGTCGGGCACGAAATTGGTTTGCTCGTCATCGGTGAATTCGCCGATATCTAAAGTAGCCCTTCTACGATCCGGTTGGTCAGCATAAGAAAGGTTATACCCAACTCCCCAGAATAAGTTTAGCTTATCGGTTATTTGGTGGTCGCCTAGAAGTTGATTGATAAAAATTGTGTTTTGATCGAATTGAGAGTTTAGTTGATAGTATCCGTCCTCAGCGAGGTCAATTTCAAGGCCTCTGCCCTCAGTACCGTAGTAACCAACATCGCTCTTTGAGTCGTTGATAAAAAAGGAGTTGGCCCTCAGTTTATTTTTGTCGTTGATTCGATAGACCAAATTGACTACTCCGGTGGTGTTTGTATTGTAAATGTATCTGTCGACATTTGGAAAAAGTATATCGGCGGTTGCAGAATAATTGGCCGCCAGACCTTGCAAAAACTCAAATGAATTGGAATATGAAAAGTTACTGAAGACGCTGAGTCTTGAAGTCTCGTTGAGATTAAATGAAATACCACCGGCAAGACTCACTGAGCTGTTCATTGGAAACCCAACTTGACTTGGATCAACGCCATGCTGAATCACCTGTGAATATTGTGATGTTGGCGACCGTTTCCAATAACCTAGTTTGTTTGCCCCATCATGTACCGGAAAAAAATTCCATTCTCCCGCTGCCCTTGTATTTATAGCTGCTCCGGTACTGATCGTAAAGAAACCGTCGCCGAAGTATTGTGTTGAACTGATGTCGACATTACCCGCCGCAAAATCACCATATGAAGATGGGGAAAAAGTCTTGCTTACAGAAATGTTTTCAATAATGTCAGCGTCGAACAACGCCAAATCGATGTTCTTTTTATCGACATTGTTAGATGGAACGGAAAGTCCGTTCAGGGTTGTGCTTTGATATCGGTCGCCAAGCCCACGAACATAAACATTATCTGAGCCTTGCTGCTTCGAAACACCTGAGATTTGGGCTACGGCCGCTGCTGCATCATCAATACCTTTTCTTGATAAGGCCTCTGCGCTAATTGCTTCTTTGATTACCAAGGCTTTCTTCTGCTGAATCAAAAGAGACACTTCTGAATTTTTTCTTGTGGTTGTGGTTACGACGACTTCGTCTAACGTTACCCCTTCAGAGGCGCTCATAGGTACGTTCACGGTGGTAACTTTACCTGCTGTAACGGCAACACTGGGTATTTCCACGGTTTCATAGCCTAAATAACTGAACATTACCGTGTAGGTGCCAGTTTCGAGTCCTGCTATTTCATATAATCCGTCAAAATCAGAAGTAGTTCCTTTGGTGGATCCTTTAATCAGAATATTGGCAAAAGCCAAAGGTTCATCGTTTACTTCTTTGTCGATCAATTTACCGACAATACTTCCAGTGCTTTGGGAATAACCCAAAAAAGAGAAAGTAATTAGAAGTAAAGCAAGTATATTTTTCATGCGGTATTTATTGCTCTAAAAATTCGATGCAAAGAACGAAGGCTCCTGTAAAAGTCGAGTTACGCGTACGTTAAATGTATATTGCAATAAGGTTAGCTAAACGTTACTATATTAAATCAATGTTAAGCCGTTTCGGTGTACCGGTATTATCTCTATCTTCGACCGAGAACTAACACCTCAGAACCATGAAAAAGAAGGATATCAAAATATTGTTGGTAGACGATGAGCCCGATATACTTGAAATTGTCGGTTATAACCTTACTTCTGAGGGCTATCAGGTCTTCACTGCAAAAAACGGTGTCGATGGAGTTTCCATGGCCAAAAAGAAGAACCCACACTTGATTATTCTAGATGTGATGATGCCCGAAATGGATGGTATCGAGGCCTGTGAGGTCATTCGAAATACCTCTGGACTTGAAAATACGATTATCACCTTTCTCACTGCACGTGGTGAAGATTACTCACAAGTAGCCGGGTTTGATGCAGGTGCAGACGATTATATTACAAAACCCATTCGACCCAAAGTTTTGGTGAGTAAGGTGAAGGCATTGTTGAGAAGATTAAAAGAAGACAGTGGTCAACAAGACGATATCGTAACGGTCGGTAATATTGTAATCAATCGTGAAGAGTATAAAATCGTGAACAACGGGAAGGAAATCGTTCTCCCTCGTAAAGAATTCGAGCTTTTGGCCCTGTTGACCTCGAAGCCTAACAAAGTGTTCAAAAGAGAGGTTATTCTAGACCGCGTCTGGGGCAACGAGGTGGTCGTAGGTGGTCGTACTATAGACGTACATATTCGAAAACTTCGCGAAAAAATTGGGGAACAACATTTCAAGACCGTAAAGGGCGTGGGCTATAAGTTTGTTCTTTAAAAAGCTTCTCCATAACGTTTTACGTTATTTTATGCTAATTTTGAGTAGCAGCCAGTTATTCGAATATTCTTACTTTTACCAAAAATGACCTTAAAAGTTCCAAGGGTAAAAAACAAAATACTGACCGATGGCCGTTAAACTAAAAAGGTCATATCGTTTTGCATTGCTTTCAGCTGTATTGATTAGCCTGTTCGCCGTTCTGGTAACCTTAATTTTAACATATTTATTTCCCACAAGAACCTGGGTTTTGTTACCTATTATAGCCATTGTATTCTTATTGGGTTCTTTTACCATCATTCAGATGCGTATCGAAAGGTATATTTATCAAAAAATAAAGCAGATTTATGACGACGTGGCCCTACTTGAATCGTCATCGCTTATTCCGGGTCCTATCACTACCGACATGAAGACCTTAACGGAAGAAATCGAAAAATTCGCACAAGACAAGAAAATAGAAATCGACACGCTCAAAATACGGGAGGAGTATCGAAAAGATTTTTTGGGAAATGTTTCGCACGAACTTAAAACTCCGCTTTTTACGGTGCAAGGGTATATTGAAACTCTTTTAGATGGGGCCATAGACGATAAGAATGTGCGTAAAAAATATTTGCAACGCGCTAATAAAGGTGTCGATAGACTGATTTATATTGTAAAAGATTTAGATCTAATTACAAAGTTGGAAGCCGGTGATCTTAACCTTGAAAAAGAAGATTTCGATATAAAAGAACTCATTCAGAGCGTATTCGATTTGCTTGAAATGAAAACGGAAAAAAAGAAAATTGTACTTACTTTTGATATGGATTACAGCGCACCTATTTTCGTGCATGCCGATAAGGAAAAAATACAGCAAGTACTTACCAATCTTTTGGTCAACTCTATAAAATATGGGCACAGGGATGGTACTACCGAAGTCAGTGTCGAAAACCTGATAAAAAATAAAGTCATCGTTCGGGTCACGGACAATGGGGAAGGTATTCCGAAACAGCATATACCACGTCTTTTTGAGCGGTTTTACAGGGTCGATAAAAGCGGAAGCCGCAGTGAAGGCGGTTCTGGTCTGGGGCTTGCCATCGTAAAACATATTATCGAGGCCCATGAGGAAAAAATCTATCTGGAAAGTGAAATTGGTGTAGGTTCCGAATTCTCTTTTACCCTGGAAAAAACAGAGCAGTAAATTACGGAATAATAATAACTGCAAAGTAGATTTTCTTAGCTTTGCCCTGTAATTTTTTTCATGGGAAGCAAAAACAAACTCAAAAGATTTAAGGAAATCGAAACGTTCCATAATGTTTTCCAGCCCAATAGGGAAGACGTTAAAAATGGCTTTTACCTTAGGGGAAAATGGGAAGATCATTTTGAAAACGACAATCCAATAGTTTTGGAATTAGGTTGTGGTAAAGGTGAATATGCCATAGGTCTGGCGAAGCGGAACAAGGATAAAAATTTTATTGGAATCGACATTAAAGGGGCCCGACTATGGCGTGGCGCAAAGACCGCGATGGAAGAAAATATTGAAAATGTAGCATTTCTTCGTACACAGATCGAACTTGTCGATGAACTTTTTGCGGAAGGTGAGGTTTCCGAAATCTGGATTACCTTTCCAGACCCCCAAATCAAGTACAAACGCACCAAGCATCGAATGACCAATAAAGATTTTTTGGCGAAGTACCGTAAGATCCTAAGGCCGGCCGGCTTAGTACATCTTAAGACCGACAGTGAATTTATGCATGGTTATACCCTAGGGCTTCTGCATGGCCTCGACCTTAACATCATTTATGCAAATCATGATGTCTATAAAAATGAAGGGAGCCCTAGAGAAGTGCTAGAACTTCAAACTTTCTACGAAAAGCAGTATCTTGATGTGGGAAAACCCATTACCTATATCCAATTCAAGGTAGACTAATTTATGCAACATCTATTAATCCTGTTTTTCGCGACTTTTTCTGCAGCCTTTATGGCCACGGTACCACCGGGACTGCTAAATATGAACGCTGCAAAAACGAGTGTTGAAAAGGGCAAGTTGAATGGTATTATGTTCAGTTTGGGTGTTTCTACAATGATTATGCTACAGGCGACCATCTCGGTCTATATCTCTAAATTTTTGCACAAGAACCCAGAGGTTATCGAAATCCTTTTAAAGATTGCCATTTTGGTTTTTGCCTTCTTCGCAGTATATTTTTTCATTGCTGCAAAACGGAACAAAAAGCAGCAACCGAAACTGGTGAAGGTCAGTAAAAAAAACAGTTATTTCAAAGGAATGCTTTTGGCAGCGGTTAACCTTCTGACGATACCCTATTACAGCGGTCTCAATATTATGTGGAATGCCTCTGGGTGGATAAAATTTCAGGTCTGGGACATTGTGACCTTTATATTCGCGGCAGGTTTCGGTACTTTTTCAGTATTGTATATGTACACCATATATTTCAATAAACTGGAAAATAAGACGAATCGATTTTCCAAGAATTCTAATTATGTCTTAAGTGTTTTGATGGTCGTCTTGTTGGTCATAACATTATTTCGAATATTCTATAGATGAACCCAGACAACAAAAATTTTTTCCAAAAAGTCTACGAAGTCGCGAGACAGATTCCTGAAGGTAGGGTAACTTCCTATGGCGCCATAGGGAAATATCTGGGCGCTGCCCGCAGTGCGAGAATGGTCGGTTGGGCCATGAACGGTGCCGGAAGCATGCCTGATGTGCCGGCACATCGGGTCGTGAACAAAATTGGTCTACTCACAGGAAAACATCATTTTGATGGCACGAACTTAATGCAGCAATTACTAGAAAATGAAGGGATAAAGATAGTTGATAACCAAATTTTATATTTTGAAAAACACTTTTGGGATCCGTTTAAAGAATTAGGTTGAAAACCTCTCGACCTATCAGGAGGTCTCCTGCCTGAACAGCATACTTTCGCAAGCGCAGCATATCGCCTTGTAGGTTTTAGATATGACCTCAATCAAAAGTTAAGGTAAAAACGGTATTTTCACGCGATACTACCTGAATGCTCCCCCGGTGCAGGCGCATGATTTGTTTAGAAAGGCTGAGTCCGATTCCGGTACCTGTATTTTTTGTGGTAAAAAAGGGAATAAAAACCTCGTCGATCAGGTCGGCAGGAATACCAGGGCCATTGTCCCAGACTTTGATGAACTTCTTATCTTTTTCATCCACTCCGGCAAAAAATTTGATTTTTCCATCCGCTTGATTTCCTAAAGACTGTTGGGCATTCTTACCAAGGTTTACCAAAACTTGGGTAATCTGTTTTTCGTCGATGAACAGTTCAAGATTTTCCGGATCTATAATCAACTCAATTTTTACACTGTTATTTCCTATAAGAAGCGCTACTTTTCCCAACAGGTCTTGAGCAGGTATAAGCTGTTTGTCCGGTTCGGGCACACTTAGAAATTTTCGGTACGACTGTACAAAGCTCATTAAATTGTTGCCTTGCTCTTTAATGACTTCGAGCCCCTTCACCGTGCTTTGAATATGATGTTCGGAAAACTCATCTTCTGATAAAATCTTTTCCCCTTTTTTGAAATACTTCAATACGGATTCTGAAATAGAGGTGATCGGGGTAATGGTATTCATAATTTCATGAGTGAGCACACGAATCAATTTTACCCAAGAGTCGGTCTCTTTTTCATCGAGTTCTTTCCGTATATCTTGAATGACCACCAACAAAAGTGACTGGTTATCTATGGCTATGGTCGTCGACTTTAGTGCCAACTCGATTTTTTCACGTTCGTTGACCAACTGATGGGTCCTGCTTTCAAAAGGTTTTAGATCGGCAAATTGTTCGTAGAGCTTTTTATCGATTTGGTTTAACTGCTTAATATGGTTCAACGGATGATAGTTCAGCAGCCTTTCGACCGTAGGGTTGGCATAAAGAATATGCCCTTTTGGGTTTATGGTAAGAATACCAATATCGGCCTGTTTCAATATTTCTTGATAGTACTGTTCTTGGGCCTGTTTTTTCAGATGTATTTCTTGGATCATAGAATTGAGCATGTTGAGGCTGTGGTTCAGTTCTTCCAATGACTTCACACTCAATTTTTCAGGAAATCGCAAGGTAAAATCCTCATTTTTAATGGCATCGAAAAAGTAAGCGATTTTTCTGTTGGTCTGATTTACATAGTGTATAAGAAAATAAGTCTGCAAAGCAAGCATTATCAAGAGAAGTGCGGCTAGGATGTATTGGCCGTCAAAAAATAAGAAACCCGCACCCAAGGCCGTGGCTGAAATCAGTACGATGCGTAAGATCAATTCTATATAAATGTTTCTACTTACCATAGGTTACGACTGTCAAGTTCAAGTTCAAGTTCAAAAAAGTTTATGCGTTTAGGGGTTTACCCGATTTAAGAAAGCTTTTCTTTCATTACTCATTACTCATTACTCATTACTATTTGCTCTTTTTCTTCATCTTATTGTATAAAGTTTGTCTCGAAATACCCAATTGCTCTGCCGCGGCGCTATAATTTCCTTCGTTTTGTTCGAGGGCATTGGTAATCATTAGAAGTTCCATTTCCTCTAAAGTCGCCGGGCCTTGCTGTATGGATACCGATGATTTTGAATTAAGTAAAAAGTCTTCCGATTTTAAAATATTTCCCTCTGAAAGTATTACGGCCCTTTCAATGGTGTGCAACAACTCCCGAATATTCCCCGGCCAAGAATAGCCAATCAATTTCTCCTGTGCGACCTGGTTCATTCGGAGACCTTGTTTCCCATATTTGGCCGTAAATTTTTTGAGATAGAAATCCGCCAGCACCAAAATATCACTGTCTCTTTCTCTTAACGGGGGTACCTCAACCCTGATGGTGTTGATGCGATACAAAAGATCTTCCCTGAAAAGTCCTTCTGAGACCATTTTATCTAAATTCTCGTTAGTGGCGCAAATCAATCGAATGTCTACAGTAATCGGTTTATTGGAGCCTATGCGAACGATAGTTTTGTTCTGTATGGCCGATAATAGTTTGGCCTGCGCCTGAAGAGATAGATTACCGATTTCGTCTAAAAACAAAGTGCCGCTACTGGCTGCTTCGAATTTCCCCGCACGATCTTCTTTGGCATCGGTAAACGAACCTTTCATATGCCCGAAGAGTTCGCTTTCGAATAGATTTTCGCTAATGGAGCCCATATCAACAGAAATAAAGACTTCATCGTTACGCTTCGAAAGTTTGTGTAATTCACGGGCTATCAGTTCTTTGCCAGTACCGTTTTCGCCAGTTACCAGTACATTGACGTCCGTTTTTGCCACCTTGGCAACGAGGTTGAGCACGTTGTTCAACGACTTTGAGTTACCGATAATATAGTTTTTGTTTTGATTGATGACCTGCTTGAGGTGGGCTTCTTTCTGTTTAAGGTGCTTTACTTCTTTTTTTGATTTTCTTAATTCATAGGCCGATTTGACGGTGGCCAACAGTTTATCGTTGTTCCAGGGTTTGAGAATAAAGTCGGAAGCGCCCTCTTTAAGGGCCTTTACTGCCAGGTCAACGGCACCGTAGGCTGTCATCATTATTACCGAGGTTTGTGGGGCTTTCTTGCGTATTTCGCGAAGCCAGAACAAGCCCTCATTACCGGTATTCACTCCAGCGGAGAAATTCATATCCAAGAGTACAATGTCAAAATCTTTTAAATCAGGAAATGAAGATATCTGATTGGGGTTAGAAATCGTCTTTACTGTCTTGTGTTCGAACTGTAACAGGATTTCTAAAGCGCTCAACACACTTTTATTATCGTCGATGACCAAGATTTTCGTGTTTAGCATAATAGAAAATTAATAAACCGGTTCATTGATAGCTGTCTTCCCAAAAAACATTCCATTTAATGCTGCTTTGAGGTAAACAGAATGTCCGATACCGTATTCAGGGCATTTGCAAAGAATTTAAAACTACGATTTCAAATTAATATCTTTTCTTAATTGTCCATATTTTTGACAATTACTGTACAAGTATTTTACACTTGTGTTAATTTACTTTTTGAAAAGATATGTAAATTATTGAAAATCAGTAATTTAAATTCTTGGCACAAGAGTAGCTTATAGTTTGGCACACCAATTACAATATGAATCAAAATTTAAAATATATAGCACTCTTTTTATTCTTGGTCACCTCACGGCTCACGGCCCAAGATAAATGGACATTGGATGATTGTGTCGCCTATGCTTTGGTTCATAACCTACAACTCAATGACCTCAAGTATAACGTTCAGTCGGGCAAAGAAAACTACAATCAATCGATACGCAACTTACTACCGAATGTAAACGGTGAATCTTCGTATACGGTAAACTTTGGTAGAAGTACCGATCCTTTTACGAACGATGTAGTTACTACCGATTTTTTTCAGAACCCTTTCTCCTTGCAATCTTCCATTGACATCTTTCAAGGTTTTCAAAAGATCAATTCGATTAAGGTATCCAAATTTCTATACAAAGCCACTCAAGAAGAAGCGGAACATGAAAAATATCTTTTGGCATTTCGAGTCTTACAGGCGTTTACCAATATTCAATTTTCAGAAGGTTTGGTAGCCATATCCAAGGAGCAATTAGCGGTCTCGCAATCAAATTACGATTTAGTCGAAAAGCAGTTAGAACTCGGCCTTATGGCCGGTGCCGATCTATACGAAGCCGAATCTTTGTTGTTGACGGATAAGCTGAACGTAACTCAAAGTGAAAATCAGTTGGCAGCGGCAAAGTTAGTGCTTATTCAAGAAATGAATTTAGAGAATACCTCCGATATTACGATTCTATCTGACCTCACGAGTGAGTTGGGGTCAACCGATAATGTTGCGGTCAATTCAGATTCCATCTATTCCAGTGCTCGTGATTTTTTACCCTCGATCAAAGCTCAAGAACTTCGAGCAATGGCAGCCAATAAGCAAGTTGCCGTAACAAGAGGAAGATTATATCCTTCATTATCCGCATTTGCGGGCGTGGGTACAGGTTACTTTGAGACAACTAGGGATAGCTTAGGCAATACGTTGCCCTTTCGCGAACAGTTCAGGGACAATACTTCACAGTATATAGGTGTTCGTCTAAATGTGCCTATAAGTAACAGATGGTCGTCAAGATCTCGGGTCAATCAGGCAAAAATTGAACGCCTAAGGGCCCAGAATAACCTAGATATACAAGAACAGGAGGTTTTTCAAATCATACAACAACTGGTGCAAGACCATAATTCGTTGTTGGTCGAGCGCGAACAAAGCGCCCAAAACGTAACCGCACAAAATCTGTCTTTTACCATTGCCCAAAAACGCTATGAGAAAGGCCTTATGAATGCCATTGAGCTCTTTACGGCAAAAAATCTTTTTGCAAATGCCCAAAATCAAAATCTTCAGGTGCGTTTACGTTCCGAAGTGAACAAAAGACTCTTGGATTTTTATATGGGATTACCGGTATTTGACATAAACTAAAGTAGAATTGGAATAGTTTCCGCTTTTGCGGAAATGACAATACAAGAATCATAAAAAAATGGATATTCAATTAGAAAAGAAAAAAGGACTACGGCCAAAACACTACGGTTACATCGGGCTTGGTATATTGCTGCTTTTTGTAGGATATCAACTGATATTCGCCAGTTCCGTTTCGACTTTCAGAACGGATAAAGAAAAGCTTTCGGTTGCTGATGTTACACAAGGCAAGTTCGACGACTACATTACGATCAATGGTAACGTCGCGCCCATTACCACTATTTATATGGATGCCTACGAAGGAGGTCGGGTAAGTGAAAAATTGATTGAAGAAGGGGCCACCGTAAAGAAAGGTGATATTATTCTGAAGTTGGAAAATATTAGTCTTTATGAGCAGATTATGACCAGCGAAAGTAATCTGGCCCTAAAGCAGAACGATCTGCGTTCGACCAAAATCAATTTTGATTCACGTCAAGTGGACGGCAGAAGGTCCCTGGCAACCGCGAGTACCAATTTACAACGACTAAAACGGAATTTTGAACAGAACCAAGAGCTCTACAAAGAGGAATTGATTTCAAAAGAAATCTACTTGATGTCTAAAGAAGATTATGAGCTGTCACAAAAACAATATGAAATAATAAAGTTACAGACCGAGAACGATGATGACCTTCGTGAAACCTCATTGACAGGTCTGGATGCTGATCTAGATCGGATGGAAAAAACGCTAAGTATGGTCTATCAGCGTTTGGATCACTTGAACGTTCGAGCGCCCGCAGATGGTCAGTTAGGCTTTCTAGACGCCGAGATTGGCCAAAATATTACACCAGGCCAGCGTATTGGAGAAATTAATGTACTGACCGATTACAAAATAAAGGCTAACATAGATGAACATTACCTAGACAGAGTCGTAAAAGATTTGACTGCAGTTTTGGATCGAAACGGCAAGGAATATCCATTGCGATTAAGAAAAGTATTTCCCCAAGTCAATAACGGAAAGTTTGAGGTAGAACTTGTCTTTACCGAAGATAAACCTGAAACCATTCGAACCGGGCAGAGCTATAACCTCAAATTGCAATTGGGCGAATCAAGTGATGCACTATTACTGCCCAAAGGAAGCTTCTTTCAGAGTACTGGTGGCCAATGGATTTTTGTTGTTGGCCCAGATGGAGACGAAGCTTTGAAGCGAAACATCCGAATCGGAAAACAGAATTCGCGCTACTATGAAGTTTTAGAAGGTTTGGAAGCTGGCGAAAAAGTGATTACGAGCAACTACGACAGTTTCGGCGAAGCGGAGAAAATAGTTTTAAAATAAGTGTCACTAATCAAGAATTCAGAAGTCTTTAATAATAACAACTAAATAAATAGCTTAGAATATGATACAGATTCAGAACTTAAAAAAGAGTTTTCGTACCGAGGAAGTAGAGACCTTGGCATTGAACAAAGTAAACATGAAAATTGAGGATGGGGAATTTGCCGCGATCATGGGGCCTTCTGGCTGTGGTAAATCTACCCTACTCAACATTATTGGAATGTTAGATAACCCGACCGAAGGCAGCTACCAATTTGGCGGCCACGAAGTAGGCGGCCTCAAAGAGCGTCAACGTACCGAACTGAGAAAGGGCAATTTAGGCTTTGTCTTTCAGAGTTTTAACCTTATAGATGAACTTACGGTTTTTGAGAACGTAGAGCTTCCGCTGATTTATCTAAAGGAAAATAAAACCAGCCGTCGTGAAAAGGTCATGAAGGTTTTGGAGCGAATGAAGATTGCGCATCGTGAAAGACATTTTCCGCATCAATTATCTGGTGGTCAACAGCAACGTGTAGCAATCGCGAGAGCGGTAGTAACGAAACCGAAATTAATTCTTGCGGATGAGCCAACAGGTAACTTAGATTCGAAAAACGGAATCGAGGTTATGAACCTCTTGACCGAACTGAACCAAGAAGGCACGACCATAGTAATGGTGACGCACTCCGATCGTGATTCACATTACGCACACCGGGTTATCAACTTGTTCGATGGCCAAATCGTAACCGAAAGTCAAAATAGGGCAATGGGTGCAATGATATAAATAGGAGTTTATTCATCAACAAGCCCCGCTGTAGTGTGGGTCTAATCAATCATCAAATCGCCGGCCTTTAGAGGGTTAAAAAACGAGAACTATGGTCAAAAACTATCTGAAAATCGCTTGGAGAAATCTTATTAAAAATAAGTCGTATTCAGCTATCAATATTGGGGGCTTGGCCATAGGTATTGCCGCATGCCTTTTGATTTTGCAATACGTGACCTTCGAACTCAGTTACGAAGGTTTTCAGACAAAAAAAGACCGTATCTACCGTGTTCAGCAAGATCGTTATGATAACGGAAAGCTTTCTACACAATGGGCGGCAGGTGCTTTTGCGGTTGGCAACTCTTTTAAGGAAGCCATCCCCGAAATCGAAGCGTATGTAAAGGTGAAAGAGGCCGGGGACATCATAGTCGAGGTGGAGAACCAACCCTTGAAAATCGAACAGGTTTACTTTACCAACAATTCTTTTTTTACCGTTTTTTCTTACCCGTTGTTGTACGGCAAAACAGAGGGACTTTTAACGGAGCCTTATACCGCCGCTATCTCAGAAAGTACTGCCCTTAAAATATTTGGGACAACAAATGTGGTGGACAAAGTACTGCCCATTAGCGGCGGCAAAAACTATAGAATTACGGGAGTTTTTAAGGATATGCCCGTAAATACACAGCTACAACCTAATTTTTTGGCTTCCTATGCCAGTTTTGTGGAGCAGGTAAAAACAAATTCTAATGGGGAGGAGGATCCTGAAACGTGGTGGGCGTCAGATGGTTGTTTGACTTATTTACTATTGCGAGAAGGCGTTCAGCCTAGTTCGGTGGAGGCCAAATTTCTACCAGTTGTAGAAACGGGTGTAGGTGATTTAATGAAACGTTTCAATTCTTCGGTCACCTATAATTTACAACCGTTAACCAATATTCATCTCGACTCCAATTACATGATGGAACCTTCCCCCAATGGTGATGGCAAAACAGTATATCTTCTTTTGGCAATAGCATTTTTTATTTTGATAATCGCTTGGATCAATTATATCAATTTGGCTACGGCCCGTGCAATTAGTAGGGCAAAGGAAGTAGGTGTTCGTAAGTCGATCGGTTCGCAACGCAAACAATTGATTATTCAATTTTTTTTCGAATCGGCTCTTTTCAATGGTATGGCCTTGGTGTTTGCATTAGGCTTGGTACTTATAGCTATACCAGCTTTCAATCAACTTTCAGGACAAGATATTTCATATGATCTGTTTTTGAGTGGCAGTTTTTGGCTGGGCCTTATGGCGCTTTTTATTGTTGGTGTTTTTCTTTCCGGGGCCTATCCGGCCTTTGTATTGTCCAGTTTTAAGCCTGTCGAAGTTCTAAAGGGAAATCTGGTCAATACCAAACAGGGGGCTCTGCTTAGAAAATCTCTTGTAGTTTTTCAATTTGCGGCCTCCTTGTTTCTCCTTGTCGGAACTCTAACGGTATACAAGCAAATAGACTTCATGCGTAATCAATCTTTAGGTATTGATATCGACCGAACATTGGTAGTTGCACCACCTATTGTAACTGATTCAACCTTTGCCAATAAGATGACGGCTATGAAAGAAGAGCTGTTGAATTCTCCATCTATAAAGAGCATAACCGCTTCAACAAGTATTCCGGGTGATGCGGTAGCTTGGAATGCGGGAGGTATTAAGTTAACAACACAAGAAGAATCGCAGCAAAAACAGTACCGGGTAATTGGTATCGATTATGATTTTATTGATCTCTTCGACTTAAAAATAACCCATGGTCGGGCATTTTCTGAAGACTATGGTTCAGATCCCGAATCGGTCATTTTTAATGAGGCTGGAATAGTACAACTAGGTTTCAATAATCCGGAAGAAGCACTCGGCAAGCAAATTGATTTTTGGGGAGAAGTATATACCATTGTGGGGATTGTGGACAATTTTCACCAGCAATCGCTACGAGAGGCTTACGAACCATTGATTTTGAGAATGATACCTGATGTGAGAGGGTCTTTGTCAATTCGTATGGAAGCGGATCAAATTGCACAAACGATCAGCCAAGCACAAACAAAATGGGATACATTCTTCCCTGGAAATACGTTTGAACATTTTTTCTTGGACGACCATTTTGATGCGCAGTATCAGGCGGACCAAAAATTCGGCAAAGTATTCGGTCTCTTCACGGGCTTGGCAATTTTGGTAGCATGTTTGGGTTTGTTCGGGCTGGCATCTTTTACCACTTTACAGCGCACCAAAGAAATTGGAATCAGAAAAGTACTGGGTGCGTCCGTATTGGGAATTTTGAAGTTGTTGTACAAGGAGTTTGCCTCATTGCTGGTCATAGCATTTCTAATTTCGATTCCCATAGCATGGTTTACCACGAGCAATTGGTTACATGGATATGCTTTTCGAATTGACATCCATTGGAGTTTTTTCTTGTTGCCTTTTATTGTGATTATGTTGATTGCCTTGGTAACCGTAAGCTTTCAAAGTATAAAGGCCTCGTTGGCCAACCCGGTAAAAAGTTTGCGTACGGAATGAAAGTCCCCCTCTAAATCCTCCCATGAGGTGTAGGATTTAAATTCGGTTGAACGAATTATATATAAGTCGAATTAGTCCAGAAACCATTCCCCCTCTCTTCGGAGGGGGTTATGGGGAGGACAAAAACGAGAATCATGTTTAAAAATTATCTAAAAATCGCTTGGCGAAACCTCTGGAAGGACAAAGAATATAGCATTTTAAATATCTTCGGATTGACCGTTGGAATTACCTGTAGCCTTTTTCTGATCTTTTACGTTTTAGATGAACTAAGCTATGATCGTTACAATGAAAAGGCCGAACGTATCTACAGGGTAGTATCGCACATTCAGGAACCGGAAAGGGAAATGAAAACAGCCAATACGCAATATCCATTGGGGCCGGTACTTCAAAAAGATATTCCCGAGGTTGAGCAGGCGGTTAGGCTGGTAGGTGTTGAAGAAGTCTCTTACGAGGTAGGTGAAAACAAGTTTTTGGAAAATGAAATCTATTATGCAGACAAAAATCTTTTCGATCTATTCACTTTTCCCTTTATAGAAGGACTACCAGCAAAAGCCTTGGTCGAGCCAAATTCGATAGTATTGACCGCGTCTATGGCCGTAAAATATTTCGGAAAGGAAAATGTTGTAGGACAATCCTTGAAAAACAGTAGGGGTGAACTTTTTCAAGTAACCGGTGTCATTGCCGATGTTCCGAATAATTCACATTTTACAGCCGAAGCTTTTATTTCCTCTAGTACGCTACCGGAAGATTTTTCTAATTTCTGGGGCCAGTTCGGAAATTATTACACCTATGTGCTCCTTAAGCCCAATACCGATGCGAAGGGTTTTGAAGCTAAGATGCTTCCATTGTACGACGCATATATGGCCGAGATTTTTGAACAATACAACGTGAAGATAAAATATAAGGCCCAACCTATTACCGATATACATTTACACTCCGAATTAACTGAGGAGCCCTCAGAAACTGGAAGTATGTCGTATATCTATATTTTTTCGGTCGTCGCCTTATTGATGCTTATTATTGCAAGCATCAACTATATGAATTTGACCACGGCCCGGGCTGCTGGTAGAGCAAAGGAAATAGGTATCCGTAAAGTCGTGGGGTCATACCGCTCCCAACTTATTAAACAGTTCTTGCTAGAATCGTTGATGATAGCCTCAATTTCAACAGTATTAAGCATAGTACTTACCCTATTGTTAACGCCTTACTTCAATGATATTTCGGGTAAAGAACTTGCCTCGGAATCAATCTTGCAACCAAGTGTTTTATTGATTCTTAGTGGCATTGTGGTTTTGGTGGGTCTTTTAGGCGGTAGTTATCCGGCTCTATATTTAACGAGTACTAATCCAATTTCCGTACTCAAGGGTAAATTGGCGAAAGCTTCCACTAATAATGTTTTAAGAAAAGTATTGGTGACCGCACAGTTCTCAATTTCAATGATAATGTTGATCTGTACATGGGTGGTCTACAATCAATTGCATTATATGAAAGACAAAGATCTCGGTTTTAATAAGGAGCAAGTTGTTTCCATTAAAATAGACCGAATGGAAAATCGTACCGGGCAAATGAGAATCTTCAAAAATGAAGTGCTTAAAAATGCAGATGTTCTTTCGGCGAGTATTGCAGAGGCTACACCGGGCACACCTACCAATATTAGTCTGTTCGTTGTCGAAACAAAAGATGGGACGATAGATAAAGGAATTGACTTTTATGGTATCGATGAGGACTATTTCGAGACACTTGGTATAAAATTGACCAAAGGAAGGAATTTTTCCCTCTCAAATCCGGCGGACACTTTAAGCAGCGTTATCGTAAACGAAACACTGGTAAAGAACTTAGGATGGGAGGAACCGATAGGCAAAAAAATAGTATTCCCCAGTGATGTGGATACCGAGCTGAGTGTAATCGGGGTCATAAAAGATTTCAACCAAAAATCATTGTATAACCCAATAGAGCCATTGATTTTTGTTTACAATCCCAATGCTTCTGGTTTACAGGCAAAAATTGGCTCTGCCTCTATTTCTGCAACGATTGCCAAAATGGAGGCCTCATGGAAAGATCTGTTCCCCAATGCCCCGTTTCAATACAATTTTTTGGATCAAGAGTTTAACTCCCAGTATAGTGCCGATCAAAAAAGGGGGCAGATTTTCACGGCATTTTCTGCTTTGACAATTCTTATTTCCTGTTTAGGCCTTTTAAGCCTTGTGGCCTTTACTACGCAACAGCGACGGAAAGAAATCAGTATCAGAAAAGTCGTGGGCGCAAAGGTTTCGAACATTGTTTTTCTTATTGCTAAAAGTTTTATGGCCTTGATAGGCTTCGCATGTCTGTTGGCGTTCCCGATTGCTTATTTATTTATGTATAAATGGTTGCAAGTATTTCCTTATAAGACAGAATTGAAAATATCCACTTTCCTGTTCTCGGCAATGATTATAGTCATCATAACCCTGTTAACGGTCGGTTTCCATACCATAAAATCAGCAATGGCCAACCCCGTAAAAAGTTTACGCGCGGAGTGAAAGTCCATCGCTAACTCCCCCGGAGGGGGAGGATTTAAATTCGATTGAATGAAAAATAAAATATATAAGTTGAACTAATACCGATACCATTCACCCTCCTTTCGGAGGGGGCTAGGGGAAAGACAAAAACGAGAATCATGTTTAAGAATTATCTAAAAATCGCTTTGCGAAACCTATGGAAAAACAAAGGCTATAGCTTTCTCAACATCTTCGGTCTGGCTATTGGAATTACTTGTGCTAGTTTGATACTATTGTGGGTTGAAGATGAGGTAAGTTTCAATAATGTTTTCCCGAAACAAGACCAAGTGTATTATGTGCCCACCAACCAACAATATGAAGGGGAATGGCGTACGGTTTTTCAGTCCACACCTGGTCCGTTGGCAAAAGTGATGAAAGATGAGATTCCGGGAATTGTCGGAAGTTCTCGCACGTTGGGATATGACTTTCTTTTTGAAGTCGGTGAGCATTCTATCAATAAATATGGAAGGTTCGCAGATCCTGATTTTCTTGATATGTTCAATCTCAACTTTCTCGAAGGAAATCTTGAGAATGCCTTTAAGGAAAATGATGCCATTGTCATTTCCGAAGAAACGGCGACCCACCTTTATGGGGCAGGTACATCGGTATTGGGCAAGGTGATTCGAGTCAACAATGATACGAACTACACTATTACCGGGGTGTTCGAAAATTTACCGATTAATGTGAGCTATTGGTTCGATTGGGTTGCCCCGTTTGAAAGAATTGTAGCCGATAGGCCATGGATGACGGAATACGGGAGCCTTTTTTCGGACACTTTTGTAGAATTATCCCCTGAAGCCGATTTTGAAACCGTTGATGCCAAAGTACGTAAAATTCTTCCAGCAAAAACTGGAGAAGAAGACACCGTTGCCTTTCTTCATTCAATGAAAGATTGGTACTTGAGATCTAACTTTGAAGAAGGTAAAAAAGTAGGCGGACAAATCGTTTATGTGCGATTATTTGCCCTAATTGCCATTATCATCCTCTTGATCGCCTGTATCAATTTCATGAACCTATCAACCGCCAGGAGTGAAAAAAGGGCCAAGGAAGTTGGGGTGCGAAAGGTTCTGGGTTCCGGCAAAAAAAGATTGATTTCCCAGTTTATTGCCGAGGCTTTGATTACGGCGGCATTGGCGACTATAATAAGTGTCATCTTACTGATAATTCTCTTGCCCCAGTTCAACATCCTTATTGAGAAACAACTGGAGCCTCGACTTTTTGATACGACGCATTTGCTTTCCCTTCTTGGTATTACACTGATTTGCGGCCTTCTTGCAGGATGGTATCCCGCCTTTTACCTATCCTCCTTTAAACCCGTAGAAGTTATCAAGGGAACAAGGTCAAAAGAGGGTAGTGCCACGATGATCCGAAAAGGGCTGGTGGTTGCACAATTTACAGTTTCCATAGTATTCATTATCAGTACGATCATCGTTTACCAACAGGTAAAACACGTAAAAAGTCGCAATCTGGGGTTTGAAAAAGAAAACCTCATCAAAATGCCGGTAAACGGAGATGTTATTAAAAATTTCTACCCCATAAAACAGGACATGCTAGCATCGGGAATGGTTGAAAATATAGGATTGAATAATTCCGAAGTTCTCTCAGGAGGCAATAATGGTTCTGGTTTCGATTGGCAAGGCGGTACCGATACAGAAGACGTTTTGATTTCATTTAGGTACATAAGTTCCGGTTTTATCGAAACAGCGGGTATGGAAATTATTGAAGGAAGGGGTTTTAATGAAGATATCGACAACGCCAATAATAATATTCTAGTTACGGAGACTTTTGCGCGATTAATGGGCAAAGGTAGTGCCTTGGGTAAAACAGTTAGGCGTGATGGTGACACATACACGGTAGTAGGTGTTATAAAAGACTATTTGTATGGTGATATGTATGGCAAGAGCGACCCAGTTATGTTTTTTAATTTTCATGGTGATGCACGATTTCTCTACGTTAAAACCAAATCGGACATGACAATGGCCGAAACCCTTTCTGCCATGGAGAATGTTATGAAAACACACAATCCGGCATTTCCTTTCGAATATGAATTTGTAGACGATGCTTTTAATGCTAGATTCAAAAGTGAAAAGTTGGTAGGTAGCCTATCACAGATTTTTGCCCTGCTTGCCATCATCATTTCCTGTTTGGGGTTATTCGGCCTTTCGGCATATACCGCCGAGCAGCGTCGTAAGGAAATCGGTGTGCGCAAGGTATTGGGTTCGAGTGTTGGCGGTATTGTGCAGTTATTGTCAAAAGACTTCATGCGCTTGGTGCTCGTAGCCTTATTGATTGCCGGTCCACTCGCTTGGTGGATGATGCAGCAATGGTTGGAAGGCTTTGCATATCGTATCGAAATTAATTGGTGGGTGTTTGCCATTGCCGGAATTGCGGCAATTGTTATTGCCCTGATGACGGTTAGCTTTCAAGCCATTAAAGCGGCCTTGGCCAACCCTGTAAAAAGTTTGCGTACGGAGTGAAAGTCCCAGTTTAACTCCCACAATAGGGGAGGATTTGAATTCGGTTGAATGAAAAATATTTATGTTGAGTTAATCCCGATACCATTCCCCTCCTTTCGGAGGGGGCTAGGGAGAGGACAAAAACGAAAACTATGTTCAAAAATTACTTAAAAATCGCTTGGCGAAATCTCTGGAAGAACAAAGGGTACAGTGCTCTTAATATTTTCGGCCTAGCCATAGGCATTACCTGTACAAGCCTAATACTTCTTTGGGTGGAAGATGAAATGAGTTTTGATAATTTTTCCCAAAAACAAGACTTGGTGTATTACGTGCCCACCAATCAGCAGTATGAAGGAGAATGGGGTACCTACTATTCTACACCGATGTTGTTGGCCAAGGATTTAAAAAAGGAAATACCTGAAATCGTTAGAGCCTCTGCAACATCACCCCAAGCTTTGCTTTTTACCCAAGGTGAAAACGCAATCAATAGACAAGGAAGATATGCCAATGCCGATTTGTTTGAGATATTCAGTCTTAAGTTTTTAGAAGGAAATAAAAATACTGCATTTAACAGACCGGATGCCATTGTACTGACCCAGAAAACGGCTTCAAGTTTATTCGGTGAGAATGTCCAAGTTATGAATAAAGTGCTGCGGGTCGACAATAAAGATAATTACGTTATCACTGGTGTTGTAAAGGACCTACCGAAAAACGTGAGCTTTGGTTTCGAGTGGCTAGCTCCCTTTGAACGCTATTCCGCGGGTGTGGAGTGGATGCAGGACTATAACAGCAACTTTACCGACACTTTTGTCGAATTGGCACCAGGGGCTGATTTTAAAACGGTGAACGAAAAGGTCAAAAAAATACTGCCGTCAATAAAGGAAAATCCATATACATATGCGTTTCTACATTCCATGAAAGATTGGTATTTAAGATCGCATTTTGAGGGAGGCAAAATCGTAGGTGGTCAAATAGAGTATGTACGCATGTTCATGCTTATAGCACTGATTATCCTATTGATCGCCTGCATCAACTTCATGAACCTGTCTACGGCGCAAAGTGAAAAAAGGGCAAAAGAAGTGGGTGTTCGAAAAGTACTGGGTTCCGGCAAAAAAAGGTTGGTGACACAGTTTATGTCAGAGGCCATGATTACCGCTACGATCGCAGCAATATTTAGTGTTATTTTATTGATGTTATTGCTTCCTCAATTCAATGTAATGGTCGGAAAACAATTGTCATTCCACCTTTTTGACGCTGTCCATACACCTTCTATCATCGGCATTACCTTGATTTGTGGTCTTCTTGCTGGCTGGTATCCTGCATTTTATCTATCGTCTTTCAAACCGGCGGAAGTGATAAAAGGAGTAAAAACAAAAGAAAGCAACGCCACGTTAATCCGAAAAGGACTAGTAGTAACTCAATTTACCGTTTCCATCATATTTATCATTAGTACAATCATTGTTTATCAGCAAATACGACATGTAAAAGGCCGTGATTTGGGATATGAAAAAGAGAACCTGGTCAAACTACCGGTTAATGGGGATGTAGTTAAAAATTTCAACCCCATCAAAAAAGACATGATTGCCACAGGCAGGATTGAAAACGTGGCGCTTAACAACGCCGATATACTTTCTAGTGGCAACGACGGCTCTGGCTTTCAGTGGCCGGGCGGAACTGACACCGAAGATGTATTGATTTCATTTCGACACATTACTTCCAATTTTTTTGAAACCGCAGGCATGCAAATTGTTGAAGGCAGGGGCTTTAGTGAGGATGTCTCGAAAGATAGTTCGAACATATTGATTTCACAATCGTTCGCCCGTTTGATGGGTTCGGGAAGTCCTTTAGGCAAAATAATCACACGTGGAGAACCACGTACGGTCATCGGTGTTGTAAAAGATTACCTGTATGGCGATATGTATAATGCAAGTGGTCCGGTAATGTATTTTAATAATCCTGATTGGGCCAATTATATGTATGTAAAAGCAAAGATCGGCGTGACAATGGCATCTTCGCTAGCAGCCATGGAAAGTGTATTAAAACAACATAATCCGGCCTTTCCGTTCGATTATGAATTTGTTGATGATGCTTTTGACTCAAAATTCAGAAGTGAAAAACTACTAAGCAATCTATCTCGAATTTTTGCCCTGCTCGCTATCATAATTTCCTGTTTAGGATTATTCGGTCTAGCGGCATATACTGCAGAAAAACGACGAAAGGAAATTGGTGTACGCAAGGTTCTGGGATCAAGTGTTACAGGCATTGTACAATTATTATCGAAAGACTTTATGCGTTTGGTAATTTTCGCACTATTTATAGCCGGCCCCCTTGCTTGGTGGGCGATGCAAAACTGGTTAGAAGGTTTTGCCTATCACATTGAAATCAACTTGTGGGTTTTTGTCATCGCTGGGCTGGTGGCAATTTGCATAGCCTTATTAACAGTAAGTTTTCAGGCAATTAAGGCCGCGGTGGCCAACCCTATAAAAAGTTTGCGTACTGAATAATCTCCCCTTCTAATAAGGAGGGATTGAGGGAGGTGTAAAAACGAAAAGTTGCATAGATGCTGAAATGAATTCAGCAAAAAAAAACGAGAACTATGTTCAAAAACTATCTAAAAATCGCTTGGCGGAATATAAAACGCAACAAGGGCTACAGCTTTCTGAATATCAGCGGCATTGCCATCGGGCTTGCGGCTTTTTGGATGATTGCGCTATATGTTGCCGATGAATTCAGCTATGACAGATCATTTTCTAACGCAGAGCGTATCTACAGAGTCGCTCAACACGCGAATTGGGAGGGTGGAAACATGGACATTGCACTTACATCCCCACCCTACGCAACGACTTTTAAAAATGATTTTCCCGAAGTTAAAGATGCGGTAAGGATTGGTGTCGAGGCCGGTGATTTAATACACTACGAGAATAAAACGATAAAGCAGGATGATATATGTTACGCGGAAAGTTCTTTCTTTAAGCTATTTGACCATCCCTTTTTATATGGTAATTCGGATAACTCTTTGGCCCAGCCAGGATCGATTGTTATTGCCGAAAGCCTTGCCCTTAAGATTTTTGGGGATGCTTCCCAAGCCATCAACAAGACTATCGAAATGGGTAGTGGAAAATATCCGATCAAGGTAACCGGTGTTATACAGGATATGCCGCAAAATTCGCACCTGCAGTTCAGTGGAATCCGGTCATTTGAAAAAGACGATCTAAAAAGTGAAAATTGGGACGATGTATTTCTCTATACATACATCCTGTTAAAGAAAAGGGCCGACCTGAAATCCCTCGAAAATAAACTGGTTCCTCTTGAAAAAAATCTTGCCCAACAGAATGATTTTACAGATTTCCGAATGGAACTACAGCCGCTAACCTCAATTCACTTGCATTCCGATCTGGATTATGAACTGAGCAGCAACGGAAGCGTCGGTCGTGTATACCTATTTATTGTGATCGGCCTGCTCGTGTTGTTGATTGCGGTAATCAATTACATGAATCTTTCCACGGCGCGATCGACCATGCGAGTGAAGGAAATCGGGATACGAAAAGTTGTCGGCTCTGGAAGAAAACAGCTGATAGGCTTGTTTATATCCGAAGCACTGCTCGTGACGTTTATCGCTGCCCTGATTGCCTGTTTCTTGGTTCAATTGACACTTCCGTTTTTTAATGAACTCGCAGACAAAGACTTGGGCCTTTGGCGTTTTGGAATCGTAAATACCGTCGGATCGATTTTCATTTTTACGCTCCTGACGGGAATACTTAGCGGTAGTTATCCCGCATTGGTTTTGTCACGGTTCAAAATGATTCCGTCACTTAAAGGTCAGCTTGGCAATATGCAAAGCAGCGTAGTCTTCCGTAAATCGCTGGTGGTAGTACAATTTGTAATAACGGTCTGCTTGATAAGCGGATCCTATATTATATACAGGCAAATGCAGTTTGTGTCACAGAAAGACCTTGGCTTTCAGAAAGAGCAAATACTGATATCCCATATCGATAATATGGAAGTGCGCAACAAGATACCGGCCTTGAAACAGGCACTTTTACAAAGCCCACTGATCGAAGATGCCGCCACGGCAGGAAACCCCATTGGCACCAACTATCTCGGTAAAAATGGTTTCTATTTTGAAAAAAATGGAGCAATGCAATCCACAGCCCATCTCGCGAACAATATCTATGTAGATGAAGATTTCCTGCGAACCAATGGTATGCAGTTGTTTCAAGGAAGGAATTTCTCAAGTGATATGCCAACGGACAAGGAGGGTGCCGTAATCATTAACCAAACGTTGATGAGATCGTTGGGCTTTACCGATGCTATCGGGAAAAGAATCCAGTATAAGACAGCTAATGATAGCACGGTCAACCGAAAGGTTATAGGTGTTGTCAAAGATTTTCATTCCACTTCACTCCAACATAAAATCGAACCTATGGTGCTACTGATGCCCCCGAACGAGGGGGAACGGGACAATCTATATGTGAAAATCGCAAAAGGCCAAGCTGTGGCCGGTATCGCGTTTATAAAAAACACGTACAAAAAATTCGATCCTGATAATAAAGCGGACTTCCATTTTCTCGATGAGAATTTTAACCGGCAATATGTGGCCGAACAAAAACAGAAGAAACTATCGCTGATCTTTACAGTTTTGGCTTTTATCATTTCATGCCTTGGTCTGTTGGGCCTCGTAATCTTTATTGCTGCACAGCGTAAAAAGGAAATAGGGGTAAGAAAAGTGCTTGGAGCTTCCATAACCTCGGTTACGGTAATGCTGAGTAAAGATTTTGGTAAGTTGGTGGCCATCGCGGCCCTAATAGCTTTTCCCATTGCTTGGTTTGCCATGGATAGATGGTTACAGGATTTTGCCTACCGCATAGAAATTAAGTGGTGGATGTTTTTAACGTCTGGAGGTATTACCGTAATAATCGCCTTGATTACCGTAAGTTTTCAGGCCATCAAGGCAGCGAGTGTTAACCCCGTAAAAAGTTTGCGTACAGAATAAAATACACATCATCATCAAAAAACATCAATCATGTTCAAAAACTATCTAAAAATCGCTTGGCGAAACCTAAAACGGAATAAAGCCTATTCGGCTATCAACATTGGTGGACTTGCCCTTGGAATGGCGGTAGTCATCATGATAGGCTTATGGGTATTGGACGAATTTACGTTCAACAAATACCATGAAAACCATGATAAGATTGCCCAGGTCTATAATCGAAGCAAGAATTTGGATACTGGTGAGATTGGCTCATTCCCCTCCACGATGTACATCATGGGTACCGTAATCAAAGATAATCATCAAGACTATTTTGAACACGTTTTAAGGGGGACTTGGATCGGGGATTATGTGCTTACCAACGCAGGAGAAAATTATACCCAAACCGGGCAGTTTATCGAAAGTGGGGCATTAGATATGCTTTCGCTAAACATGATAAGAGGTTCTCATTCAAGCCTAGAAGATTTGAATTCAGTGGTTGTATCCGAATCGGCAGCATTTGCAGTTTTCGGTAAACAAGACCCCATCGGAAAATCCATAAAAATCAATAATGAGATGGACGCGGTCGTAAAAGGGGTTTATGAGGATTTGCCAAAAAACAACAGCTTTGAGAACGTAAAATTCTTTGCAAATTGGAATTTGACAGAAGCCAATGAACCCGAACGATTTGCACGATCTAAAACGGTATGGGACGACTGGTCTTTTCAGCTCTATGTGCAATTAAAACCCGAAATTTCCTTCGAAGCTGCTAATGCCGCATTACGAGATCTATATTTCCAATACGGCCCCTCTGATTCGATCGAGGGCTATGAAAAACGAGGTATTCATCCTTTTGCCTATCAGATGGATGAATGGCATTTGTATTCCGAATTCGATGAGCAAGGTATGCCGACTAAGGGCCGCATCACTTTTGTGTGGCTGTTTATCGCCATTGGCATCTTTGTACTGTTCTTGGCCTGTATAAATTTTATGAACTTGAGTACTGCCCGTTCTGAAAAACGGTCTAAAGAAGTGGGTATTCGAAAGACCGTTGGGTCTAAAAAGAAACAGCTGGTGATTCAGTTTTTGAGTGAATCATTATTGATTTCGAGTCTTGCAACGGTATTGGCCTTTTTGTTGGTATTGCATTCCCTTCCTTGGTTCAATGAGCTTGCGGGAAAAAATATGGGTATTCCGTGGAGCAACCCATTTTTCTGGGTAGCGATAGTATCTTTTACATTCCTTACAGGATTGTTGGCGGGTAGCTACCCTGCACTTTATCTTTCCTCTTTCAGTCCTATCAAAGTTTTAAAAGGCACCTTTAAGGCAGGGCCTTATGCAACGGTGCCAAGAAAGGTTTTGGTCGTATTCCAATTTGCGGTTTCCATAATGCTTGCGGTCGGTACGGTTATCGTTTTTAATCAGATTGAATTTACCAAAGATAGACCTATCGGGTATGACCAAAGTAATTTGATGTCGGTTCAGATGAACAATCCGGAATACGCCGGTAAATACGATTTGTTACGTGACGAGCTTAAGAGTACAGGTGTAGTTGAAGAAATGACACAATCTTCTTCGCCATTGATTGGTGTATATAATAATGGTGGTGGCGGCATCAATTGGACAGGCAAAGATCCAGAAATGCGACCGGATTTTGGAATACTTCGAATAACGCACGATTACGGAAAAACTGTAGGATGGCAATTTTTAGAAGGAAGAGATTTTTCAAGGGAATTCGCCTCAGACTCAGCAGCTGTAGTCATTAACGAATCAGCCCAAAAGTATATGGGACTGGAAAACCCGGTCGGGGAATATATAACAGGCGGTAATGAACGTATTAAAATTATCGGGGTTACGAAAGATATGGTCATGCAGTCTCCCTTTGAACCTGTAAAACAGGCTTTGTTTTTTATTGATTACGACCGGGTGAATTATATCGAAATCAAACTAAAACCAGAGGCAAGTGCAAGTGCCGCCATTTCTAAAATAGAATCGATATTTGCCAAGGTAGTACCTTCTGCTAAATTCGATTACAAATTCGTTGATCAAGAGTTTGACCGCAAGTTCGAATCGGAACAACGTCTAGGCAATCTTGCAGGAGTCTTTACCCTCTTGGCTATCCTGATTAGTTGTCTTGGCCTTTTCGGCCTAGCCTCGTTCGTAGCCGAACAGCGCACCAAAGAAATCGGAGTACGAAAAGTTTTGGGCGCATCTGTTCTAAATCTTTGGAAAATGCTTTCTAAAGATTTCGTGCTGTTGGTATTGATTTCTTGTTTGATCGCTATTCCTATAATCTATCACTTTATGGGCCGATGGCTACAGAATTATGAATACCGAATGGAAATCTCTTGGTGGATTTTTGGGCTAGCTATAGCTGGAGCATTAGTGATTACAATTTTGACGGTAAGTTTTCAGGCCATAAAGGCCGCGAGTGTTAACCCCGTAAAAAGTTTGCGTACAGAATAAAATATAAATCATCATCAAAAAACATCAATCATGTTTAAAAACTATCTAAAAATTGCTTGGAGGAGTCTTAAAAAGCAACCCTTCTTTACCTTTCTCAATACGTTTGGGCTTGCCATCGGCATGGCTGGGGGTCTACTCATTTCTTTATACGTCTATGACGAATTGAGTTTTGATAAAATGTTTGTCGATGCCGACAGAATCTATAGAGTCAATGCCGATATTAAATTTGGCGGCGAAGCGAGCATATCAGCTGAAGTTTCGGCACCAATGGCCGAAGCGATCCAAAAAGATTTGTCCCAGGTAGAGGCCACCACGAGGATCCGAGATCAAGGTAGTGCCCTAATCCGAAAGAGTAACACCGAGGCTAACACCAAAGAGCTTCATGTTGCTTTTGCCGATCCTAGTATTTTTGGAATGTTCGGTATAGAATTACTTTCCGGAGATTCAAAAACCGCGTTGAAAGAACCGAATACCTTGGTTATGACAAGAATGGCCGCAGAAAAGCATTTTGGCGTAAGAGATGCTTTAGGCCAAAGCCTCATATTGAATAACAACGACACTTATACCGTAACCGGCATTATAGAAGACCTGCCCAAGAATTCATTTCTCAGGGAACATAGTGTTTTTATGGCTATGGCCGGATACGAAGATGCGCAGCTGCTTGAATGGGGCAGCCATAATTACTTTACCTATATCAAACTAATACCTAGCGCTAATATTGAGGATATACAGGGGCCCTTACAAGGTATGCTTGGTAAATATTTGATTCCATGGGTGCAAGCTATTTACCCTGGTATGACCCAAGAGGCTTTCGAAGCATCAGGAAACTATTTAAGGTATAGCACGATTCCGTTAACAGATATACATCTATATTCTAATAGAGACACTGAACTTAGTGCTAATAGCAGTATTGAAAACGTCTATATTCTATCTTTCATTGGCCTTTTCCTGATTTTGCTGGCGAGTGTTAACTTTATGAACCTATCGACGGCCCACTCCCTAAAAAGGGCCAAAGAAGTTGGTGTCCGCAAAACCTTGGGTTCTAACAAAAGTGATTTGATAAGACAGTTTCTCACGGAGTCAGGCCTCATGTCCTTTATTTCATTGCTTTTGGCCATCGTACTTGCGCTAGTGGCCTTACCTTTTTTCAATGAGCTTTCTGGCAGGTCCATTGCCTTGCCGTTTAGCAATCCCTTTTTCTGGCTTATATTATTTGGCACAACACTATTATTAGGGCTCCTATCAGGTAGTTACCCTGCCTTTTTTATGTCAAGATTTATGCCGGTCAAAGTTCTTAAGGGATCAGGGATGGCAAGTATTGGTGGAGGCAATGTAAGAAACTCGCTAGTCGTATTTCAATTTGCTATTTCTGTGTTTTTAATCGTGAGTACTTTAGTTGTTTTTCAACAATTACAGTTTATTCAAAACAAAGATTTGGGCTTCGTTAAAGACCAAGTGTTGGTCGTTGACGATGTTTCGGCCTTGGGTAGCCAGGTGCAACCATTTAAAGAGGAAATTCAGCAACTATCTCAGGTAAAAAGCACATCTCTGAGCAGTTTTTTACCAACTCCTTCTTCAAGATCTAATACTACATATTTTAAAGATGGGTCACCAGACCAAGAAGATGCGTTGAATATGCAAACATGGGCCGTGGATCACGACTACATGGCTACGTTAGACATTGAAATCGTTGCAGGAAGGGATTTTGATCGTCAATTCCCAACGGATTCAACGTCCATAGTTTTGAACGAGTCGGCCGTCAAAGTTATGGGTCTATCGCCAGAGGAGGTATTAGGAGTCAGACTTTCACGTGATTTAGGAGAGGAAAACCCTGTGTTTTTCAAAGTAATCGGCGTTGTTAAGAATTTTCATTTTGAATCACTGCGAGAAGATATTGGTGCCCTAAGTCTTTATTTGGGAGATTTTTCTAGCGCAATGGCCGTAAAAATAAATGAAGCGGACTTATCAAGTGCTGTTAGCAGTATTGAAACCTCATGGAACAATATTGCACCGGGACAACCTTTTAATTATTATTTCTTGGATGAATCTTTTAATAACACGTATGAAGCTGAACAGCGATTAGGCCAAATCTTTATCACATTTACGATTCTCTCCATTTTTATCGCCTGTCTAGGATTATTTGGTTTAGCTGCCTTTAATGCCCAAAAGCGAACCAAGGAAATCGGAGTTAGAAAAGTGCTTGGTGCAAGTGTAGGTCAAATATCATATCGACTTACGATTGACTTTTTAAAACTAGTGGGCATCGCCATTCTCATTTCGCTACCGATAGGGTGGTTTGCCATGAACAAATGGCTAGAAGATTTTTCATACCGCGTAGAAATGGGTTGGGGCGTATTTGCAGTTGCAGCTTTATTGGCCATAGCAGTGGCTATAGTTACGGTAAGTTTCCAGAGTATCAAAGCAGCAATCGTAAACCCGGTAAAAAGTTTGCGCACGGAATAATCCCGATAGCTATAGGGACATCATCATCAAGAACGACAATCATGTTTAAGAACTATTTAAAAATCGCCTGGCGGAACATATTAAAGAACAAGGGCATATTCTCCATCAACATTGTTGGGCTTGCCCTGGGCATTGCCTCTTGTTTGATTATTACACTTTTTGTAGTCGATGAACTGAGTTATGATCGCTACAATAAAAAGGCAGATGAAATTGTCAATGTGGTTTTCAGGGCAAAAATCAATGGGGAGGAAATAAAGGAAGGAGCCGTAATGGCACCTGTGGGGGAATCCTTAAAACACGAATTCCCTGAAGTGCTAGATGCCACCCGCATCCGAAATATCGGAACACCGAAGATTATTATTGACAATCAATCGTATCGTGAAGATAGATTCGCTTTTGTGGATGCCAATTTTTTCAATGTATTCACGCTTCCTATTATTGAGGGAGATTCCAGAAACCCACTTCAAGAGCCAAATACAGCGGTAATCACCAAAACCGAAGCCGAAAAATTCTTTGGCGCTCAGGATGCCATTGGCAAATTATTCTATTTGGAAGGACAAGAACAACCCTTTCGAGTAACGGGTGTTATTGATGAGGTGCCCCGAAACTCACACTTTCACTTCGATATTTTCGCTTCTATCGAAGGGCTTGATGAGGCCAAAAGCGACTCTTGGTTCAAAGGCGACTTCTTTACATATTTACTTCTAAAGGAAGGTTCTGATTACAAAAATCTGGAAACGAAGCTGCCTTATATACTAGAAAAGTATATGGGGTCTAAGATGCAGGAAGAAATGGGTGTACCCTTTGAAGAATTCACCAAAGAAAATCAATTGGGGTTTCGAATCTTTCCACTGACCGATATTCATTTATACTCCGATAATTCGTCGTATAGCCAATTGGAACAGGGCGGTGATATTAAGTATGTCTATATTTTTAGTGCAATCGCTCTTTTTATGTTGCTGATTGCATGCATTAATTTTATGAACCTCTCCACGGCCACGGCCGCAAAAAGGGCTAAGGAGGTAGGCATTCGTAAAGTCTTGGGGTCAAATAAAAACCAGCTGCTCTATCAATTTTTGTCAGAATCTTTTATTGCGACACTGTTGGCGGTGGTATTCGCGGCAATTTTGGTAGCTGTATCCTTGCCGTACTATAATGAATTGGCCGGAAAAGAACTACAAATCGATTTCCTATGGCAGCCTACTGTTTTGGTATCGCAAGTACTTTTGACTTTTTTGATAAGCCTTTTGGCAGGAGGCTACCCAGCTTTCTTTTTATCATCCTTCAAACCGATTGAAGCATTAAAAAACAAGTTCTTAGGAGGAAACAATAATAAGGGCGTCCGAAGTGGTTTGGTAGTTTTTCAATTTGTGGTCTCTGCCGGATTGATATTGGCGACCTTGATAGTGAACCAGCAAATGCAGTATATTCAAAACAAGGATATTGGCTATGAGAGAGATCAATTGCTCGTAATTCGAGAGGCTTATCTGCTAGGTAATGATCAAGAAGCTTTTAAAAATGAATTGCTTAAAAACCCTAAGGTAGCATCTATTTCACAATCAGCTTTCGCCCCTGCCGGGTTTTCCGATAATAATCAGACCATGATTTCTAAAGATGGTCAATTCGTAAGAAGAATGCCCGTATATAACATTGACGAAAATTATATACCTACTATGGGTATGCAGTTGATTGTTGGAAGGAATTTTTCCAAAGAGTTCGGTGCCGATTCCACAAATGTAATCATCAACGAAACCGCTGCAAAAGTATTAGGCCTTGGCGAAAACCCCTTAGGTAAAGTGATAACAGAAGGTGGAGGTACAAGAACGGTGGTAGGGGTCATCAAAGACTTTCACTTTAAATCACTACATCAGCCTATAGATCCATTATTCATGTTATATAACCCATATGGCGGCCTCATCATAAAGGCAAAATCGGCAGATATGTCCGGGCTGATTGCCGACACCAATACACTATGGAACGGTTTTAATAGCGATGAAACTTTTGGGTACACACTGTTAGATGAATCGTATCGACAGACCTATGCAACCGAACAAAAAATGGGAACAGTATTGAACGTCTTTGCGTTATTGACCATTTTGGTGGCCTGCTTGGGACTTTTCGGATTGGTGACTTTCACGGCCGAACAGCGGTTCAAGGAAATCGGTATCCGAAAGGTTTTGGGCTCGTCCGTATTGGAAATTATTGCGATGCTTTCTAAGGACTTTTTAAAACTGGTTTTCATTTCATTTTTTATCGCTTTCCCCCTTGGGTATTATTTGATGGACAAATGGCTGCAAGGTTTCGTGTATCGAATAGAAATGCAATGGGGGGTGTTCGTTTTGGCGGCATTGGTCACACTATTGATTGCATTTGGCACCATTGGCTGGAAGAGTTTTAGGGCCGCGACCATGAATCCTATTAATGCCTTGAGGGATGAATAAATAACACCAAACCTATGCTGAACTTTTCAGTATCAAATAACAAGAACCATGTTTAAAAACTATCTGAAAATTGCATTTCGAAGTTTATGGAGGCATAGGGGTTTCTCTTTCCTGAACATTTCTGGTTTAGCAATTGGTCTTACCGCCGGTTTTTTGATGCTTCTTTATGTGAGTTTTGAATTGAGTTACGATCAATTCCATGGCAAGGTTGATAGAATTTATCGAGTAGTTTCGGATATTGAAACTCCTTCAAGTTTGGTAAAAAATAGTGAACCCGCGTATGCTGTACCGCCGCATATGCAAGAAGAATTTGAGGAAGTTGAATCAGCCGTACGAATTTTGGAAACCGGCCTATTGGTACATAGAGATGGCGAAAGATACAATGAAAAAAAGGGCTTGGCAGTCGACCCCGATTTTTTTAAAGTCTTTGATTTTAAACTTTTATCAGGGGATAAGGAAAGATTGCTTACAGACCCCTTTAGTGTCGTTCTCTCCGAATCGATGGCAAAAAAATATTTCGGGGACGAAAACCCCATCGGCAAGTCTTTGGATATTGAAGATTACGGCTTTGTTGGAAATGTAACGGGGATTATGGAAGATATACCCGAAAATTCACATATTGTTGCGGACATTCTTTTTTCGCTAACAACCTTTCAAACGGAAAATTATAGTCCCGGAATGAATGACAACTGGGAGGGATATCAGCCATACGCTTATGTTCTTTTGAAGCCAAATATTGACCCTGAAGTATTGGAAACAAAGTTTCCCGATTTTTTAGAAAGGAATGACGGAGCGGGTATGAAAAAGCTCCAGGCATACGTTACTTTGTACTTAGAACCTTTTAGTGATGTATATCTACGCTCCGATCGCTTTAGAACTATAAACGGTAACATAAATAATATCTATACATTCTCTATTATTGCCCTATTTATTTTGTTGATTGCCTGTATTAATTTTATAAACCTTACTACGGCACGTTCTATGGAGAGGGCCAAGGAAGTGGGTATACGAAAGGTGATCGGTGCAAAAAAAAGACAATTGGGTTTTCAGTTTATCGGAGAATCGACCATCATTTGTTTATTGGCATTTTGCTTGACGGTTGTAATGACCGCCTTGATTTTACCCTATTTTAACGAAATGGCTGGCAAAGTTGTTGCTGAGGATATTTTTTCAAACCCAGTCCATTTGATTTCCTTATTCGTTATCGCGTTGCTCATCGGTATTTTGGCAGGCATTTATCCTGCATTTGTTTTGTCCTCATTTAAGCCGGTAAATGCTTTGAAAGGAAGTGTTTCCAATGGGGCAAGAGGAATTCTACTAAGAAAAGGATTGGTGGTTACTCAATTTTCTATTTCCATTGCACTAATCATCGGTACCATTGTCGTTTATAGTCAAGTGAATTTTATGCGTAATCAAGAGTTGGGATTCGATAAGGAGCGGACAGTAATATTGAGCTCCTCAAATACTGAATTGAAGGATGCAATCGAAGATTTATCCGGAGTAGCATCTACAAGTCTTGTTTCAAGTATTCCCGGTGGCGATAATCCTTTGGCTTATTCAAAGGTCGAGAATGTGACTGGCGATCAGCAAATATTGGATATAGCCGCGTACTTTGTAGATTTTGATGCTATTTCTCAATTTGACATGAAAGTCGTTGCGGGTAGAGGTTTCTCCAGAGATTTCCCAACTGATTCCACAGAAGCCATGGTTGTCAACGAAAGTACAGTAAAACTTTTGGGATATTCATCCCCCAAAGAAGTTCTGGGCGCCAAATTCGAGCAATGGGGGCGTACTGGCAGGGTTGTCGGAGTTGTACAAGATTTTCATTTTAAATCTTTAAAAGAAAATATAGAACCTCTGACCTTACGAATAGAGCTAGGCAGAACAGGTCGTTTGACCGTAAAATTGAAACCTGATGATATTGGAAAAACGGTAGCATCCATTGAGGAAAAATGGAAAACCACTGTACCTAACGAGCCATTCGACTACTATTTCCTGGATGAATACTTTGATCGCCAATATCGTGCTGACCAGCGGTTCGGTAATCTCGTTTTTAATTTTTCCTTGCTGGCGATTATTATTTCTTGCCTTGGTTTGCTGGGCCTGGCAGCTTATAGTACAATTCAACGACGTAGGGAAATAGGAATACGCAAGGTAATCGGTTCGTCGGTCATGGGGATAGTCGAACTTTTGTCAAAAGATTTTTTGAAACTGGTCGGCATAGCAATTATAGTTGCGTCGCCCTTGGCCTGGCTAGTTATGAATTCTTGGTTGAAGGATTTTGCTTATCGAATAGAGATTCAATGGTGGGTGTTCGCCTTTGCAGGAATTTCAGCATTATTAGTCGCGCTCCTAACTGTAAGTTTTCACGCCATCAAAGCAGCTTTGGCCAACCCTGTTAAAAGCTTACGAACAGAATGAAGTCCTCCTCCAGAAGGGGTAGGATTTAAATTAAGGACTAAAACCCTGTCGAATGAAAAGCATATAAGTTGAATTAACCCAGACACCATTCCCCCTCCCTCGGAGGGGCCAAGGGGGAGGACAAAACGAGAAACATGTTTAGAAACTATTTAAAAATCGCTTGGAGAAATATAGTCCGAAGCAAATTATTTACGACCATCAATGTTTTTGGTCTAGCTATCAGTATGTCCGTGGGTCTATTGATGATAACGTTTATTTCAGACTTGTGGTCGTATGACGATTTTCACGAAAACAAAAACAATATTTACCGTGTCATCACCCGCAACCAAGATGCCAATGGTCGTTTGATGACACTAGCCTCTAGCTCTGTAAAGGCCGGCCACAAAATAAAGGAAACAGTCTCTGGAATTGATGAGTTGACATTAATACGAAACGGATTTGGAGGCGACGCTGAAATAGGGGATAGTAAAGTGCCTTTGGGTGGATTATGGGCGGATAATTCTTTTCTAAACATATTCACATTTCCGTTATTGGAAGGTGATTCCGGTACTGCATTGCAAGAACCGTATTCGTTGGTCCTCACCGAAAAATCGGCCAAAAAATTATTCGGTAAAACGAATGCCGTAGGTAAAACGGTAAAGTTCGACACCCTTAATTATACGGTAACAGGGGTTATGAAAGATATTCCAAAACTTTCCCACCTCAATTTTGAGGCCCTCGTTTCCTTTTCTACTGTCGAACTCCAGAAACCCAGTGATGATGGTGATTTCTTGGGGTGGGGAAACTTCTACAGTAATTATATCTATGTCGCACTACCAAAAAACCCAGATTTACAAACATTACAATCTCGAATTGATAAGCTGTGTGAATCGGAAAATGCTGGAATTGAAAACCAGAAAATCATGTTGTCGCTACAGTCGTTGAATGAAATTTCTACCGGTACTACCCTTGTCAACGAGATAGGTCCTCATTTAGACGTCATGGCCATTTGGGTTATGGTGGCATTGACCTTTATCGTATTGCTCTCGGCATGTTTTAATTATACGAATCTCTCGATTGCACGAGGCTTAAAACGTACGCGTGAAGTAGGTATCCGAAAAGTAATTGGGGCTAAAAAAAGTCAGATTTTCGGGCAATTTATTACTGAGTCAATCGTAATCGCACTTCTTTCTTTGGCCTTTTCTTTTGTATTGTTAATTTTCTTGAAAGAACAGTTTATGGGGCTGCATCCCTATATCGAGCAATTAGTTTCATTGAAAATTTCAAAAGGTCTTGTATTTGGGTTTACTGTACTTGCCGTACTGGTCGGGTTACTGGCAGGAGTATTACCTGCACTTTTCTTTTCCCGAACTAAACCCTTGTCCATATTAAAAGGATTCTCTTCAATACGACTTTTTCAAAAATTGCGTGTACGAAGAGTTATGATCGTGGTTCAGTATGTTTTTTCCCTAATATTTATTACTACTACTATTATTGGCTACAACCAGTACAAAAGTTTTATAGCCTATGATTTGGGTTTCTCCACTGAAAACATCCTGAATATACAATTACAAGGAAATAAACCGGATGTATTTGTCGAAGCACTTTCCGAGATACCTGCGATATCCGAGATTTCGCAATCGAGAATTATCACCAGCCTAGGAAATATTTATGGTACGCAATTGAAGTACAAAAACCCGAACGATTCTGTTATGGCAAGACAGAATGTGATAGATGAAAAATATCTGCCGATGCATGGACATGAATTCTTGGCTGGAAATAATTTTAGGAAAAGATCGGAGTCTGTCGTTGAAAACGAGGTCATCGTGAATGAAAAACTCCTCAAACGATTCAATATTGGAGAAGACAATCCGGATCGGGCTCTCGGTGAAATCGTTAACGTAGAGGGAAAGGAGTTGACCATAATCGGTGTGCTGAAAGATTTTCATTATGAAAAGCCAATGCAGGCAATAGAACCGGTAATCTTGCGGTATTCGGCAAAACCTGGGAACTATATTAACACCAAGATATCTTCAAATGATTGGCCCGCAACACTGGCCAGTATCGAAGAAGCTTGGAAACGAATAGATGACATTCACCCACTGGAAGCAACCTTCTATGAGGATCAAATCGAGTATTCCTATAGTCAGTTCTCAATTATGATAAAGGTAATCGGATTTTTAGCCTTTCTAGCTATCTGTATTTCCTCCCTAGGATTGCTCGGCATGGTCGTGTTTACCACGGAAACCAGAATACGGGAAATAAGTATCAGAAAAGTTCTCGGAGCGGCGGAAGGCAACCTTATTTATCTACTGGGCAAAAGCTTTTTCGTGCTACTTCTGCTTTCCGCAGTTATTGCCCTTCCAGTGACCTATTTGCTTTTCGACAAGATAATTCTGACCAACTTTGCCTTTCATCAACCTATCGGTTTGGCCGAATTATTTGTAGGGTTCCTTGGTATCTTAGGTATCGCCGTACTAATGATAGGTTCGCAAACTTTTAGAGCTGCGCGTACAAACCCCGCTAAAATTCTTCGAGATGAATAATCAAAAAACAAATATTCATGTTTAAAAACTATTTAAAAATCGCATGGCGAAACCTAACGAAAAATAAAGGGTATTCGGCAATCAATATTGGTGGCCTTGCACTGGGCATGGCCGTAACCCTTATAATAGGGCTTTGGATTCAAGACGAACTGTCTTATAATGACTATTTCACCAAAAAGGATCGGATTGCACAGGTCTATCAATCGCAGACTTTCAATGGCAATACCGGTACAGGTCCGGCCATACCTAGGCCATTGGAAATGGCACTTCGGGAAGGTTACATCGACAATTTTAAGCATCTCGTAATGTCTTCTTGGAACAATTCACAATATCTGAACTATAAGGAAAAAAGCCTTTCGAAGACCGGTAATTTCATGCAACGCGACGCGCCTGAAATTCTAGATTTAAAAATCCTTAAGGGTGAGAAAGATGGCCTACGAGATATAAATTCCATCATGTTATCTGAATCCGTTGCGAATGCCTTGTTCGGTGATGAAGAGCCTATCGGCAAAGTCTTAAAGGTAAACAGTCAGTACGATATGGAGGTGAGTGCGGTTTATGAAGATATTCCGGTAAACAATTCATTTAATGATGCTGAATTCTTGATGCCGTGGGAAAAATATATTTCCGGCCAGGAATGGATAAAGAACGCTGTTGACCACTGGGGGAATAACTCGTTCCAAATGTTTGTGGAAATTCCCGAAAATACCACCATGGAAAAAATTAGCGAGACCATACTGAATGTAAAAAAAGATGCGAACGAGGATACCGCGGAGTTCAAACCGCAGATATTCCTTTTCCCGATGAAAGAATGGTATTTACGCGGTAATTTTGAAAACGGAAAACAAGTTGGAGGTCGAATAAAATATGTATGGCTTTTTGGTATCATTGGTGCTTTTGTTTTGTTATTGGCCTGCATCAATTTCATGAACCTCAGTACTGCCCGATCAGAAAAACGGGCCAAGGAAGTCGGTATTCGAAAATCTATCGGTTCGCAAAGGGGTCAACTGATCAACCAATTCTTAAGCGAATCCTTTTTAGTGGTCTTGTTTGCGTTTTTCGTTGCTATCTTGATTGTTTTGTTGTCTATAAATGGATTTAACGAATTATCGAGAAAAGAGATATCCTTTCCTTGGGGTAACGGTATTTTTTGGTTGAGTTCGTTGATTTTCATCCTGTTTACGGCCTTGGTGGCCGGTAGTTATCCGGCACTTTATTTATCCTCGTTTAGACCTGTAGATGTTTTAAAGGGAACTTTTAAGTCCGGCAAATATGCTGGCTTGCCAAGAAAAATTCTGGTGGTGTTACAGTTCACGGTTTCTGTTGCGTTTATTATTGGAACGGTCATCGTCATGCAGCAAATCAACCACGCTAAGAACCGGCCGGTGGGTTATGATAAAGAGGGTTTGGTGCAAATACCAACCATGAGCCAAGACTTCGAGGGAAAATATGAATTGATGCGCAGCGAGTTTTTAGGTTCAGGCGCCGTTGTCGAAATGTCTACCTCAAGTAGCCCGACTACCCAAATATGGTCCAACCGCGGTGGTTTTGAATGGGAGGGCAAACCCGAAGGGTTTCAAGAAGATTTGGCTTGGACCGAGGTTTCACATGATTACGCAAAGTCGTTGAATTTAAAAATTGTTCTAGGAAGGGATTTTTCCAAGGAATTCGCATCCGATTCTAATGCCGTACTCCTTAATCAAACTGCGGTTAAATATATGGGGCTTACAGAGCCTATCGGAAAATTTATTAAAGATGATGATGATGAAGAAGATCCCGATCCGCCCATGAAAATCATTGGCGTAGTAGAGGATATGATTACACAATCTCCATACGAACCCGTGAAGCAAGGTGTTTACGTCTTCGATGATGGGGATAATGCAAGCTTTTATAACCTAAGGTTGAACCCAAATCAGAGTTCAAGTCAGAATATAGCGATTGTTGAAAGGATATTTAGAGAACATTTCCCCGACATTCCTTTTCAATATGATTTTGTAGATGAAGAGTATGGAGAAAAATTCGCTTCTGAAGAACGTGTAGGAACCTTATCGGGTATTTTCACGGCCCTCGCTATCCTAATTAGCTGCCTTGGATTATTCGGGCTTACCTCTTATGTTGCAGAGCAACGCACCAAAGAAATTGGCGTTCGAAAAGTTCTGGGCGCATCGGTTTTCAATGTTTGGAACATGCTATCAAAAGACTTTTTGAAACTGGTTATCATTTCTTGCTTTATCGCTATTCCCATTTCATATTACGTTATGAACGGTTGGTTGCAAGACTACCCATATCGGGTCATATTGGAATGGTGGATTTTTGCCCTTGCCGTTATCGGTGCGTTGGCAATCACCATTCTTACGGTGAGTTTTCAGGCGATCAAAGCCGCGAATTCGAACCCTGTAGAAAGTTTGCGAACGGAATGAACGCCCCCCTCCACCTCTAGCTCTCCCAGAGGGAGAGAACTGGCTCCGTACAAAGAGAGTGAAAAGAGTAGAGAAGTTAGCTCTTTCCACTCTAGGGAGTTTCGGCTTGGGGACTTTTGAAATAAGGTCATGGACCTAAAAAGAATAACGAGCAATAATGAACGAATAAATCATGCTAAAAAATTATCTAAAAATCGCTTGGCGAAATCTAATCAGAAACAAGAGCTTTTCCATTCTCAATATTGTGGGGCTATCCATTGGTCTGGCGGTTACAACCCTAATTTTGATTTGGATAAATTTTGAATTGGGTGTCGACCAATTTCATGAAAATAATGACCGTATTTACGAGGTGTACAATCAATACCCCGTAGATGGTGAAATATGGACTTGGAATTCAACACCAAAGGTAATGGGGCCGGTAATCGAAAAAGATTATCCCGAAGTAGAAAATGTCACCAGGTTCTTTGACGCATCGTTCTTGTTTTCAACGGATGAAAAAAGAATAAAGTCCAGTGGAAATATTGTGGACGCCGATTTTTTAAAGATGTTCAGCTTCCCGTTATTGGAAGGAAATATAGAAACGGTTTTTGAGAATGTCAACTCGGTAGTAATTACCGAATCGTTGGCAAAAAAGATGTTCGGTGATACACCTCCAGTAGGCAAAATTGTAAAGGTAGATAACGTAGATAGTTTTATCGTTTCAGGGGTCTTGAAAGACTTGCCGTCAAATACGGGTTTCAACTTTGAATTTTTGATGCCATGGAAATATTTGGTCCAAAAAGGCTGGCACGATGAACATTGGGGTAATAATTCCATAGCTACATATGTAATGCTCAAAGCGGGAACCGACTATACGGCATTCTCCAAAAAAATAAAAAACTTACGTGAGCGATACGATAAAGAATCCCCTGATATTGTAACTTTTTTATATCCTTTTTCACGGTATTGGTTGTATTCGGATTTCGAAAACGGGAAGGAGGTCGGCGGTCGAATAGACCTTATTCGAATGTTCGGTATCATTGCCGCCATTATTTTGATTATCGCCTGTATCAACTTTATGAACTTAAGTACGGCCCGAAGTGAAAAACGGGCCAAAGAAGTAGGCATACGGAAGGTGGTCGGAGCGAGAAAAACAGCCCTGGTTGTTCAATTTTTAGGTGAATCGATACTTATTTCCTTCTTAGCGGCACTATTGGCATTGGTTATTGTGTTGGTTGCTTTACCATCATTTAGCACACTGATTGAAAAGCCGTTGTCATTGGAGTTGACCAACCTATGGTTTTGGATAGCTGCATTAGGGGTCATACTATTTACAGGAGTTTTGGCAGGTAGTTATCCTGCCCTATATCTTTCCAGTTTTAAACCTTCGGCCGTATTAAAAGGAACTTTCAGAAAACTAAACAGTCCCATCACCCCTAGAAAAGTATTGGTCGTACTTCAGTTTTCGATGGCCATAGTACTCATTACGGCAACTATCATCGTTAAGCAACAATTGAAAAAGGTTCAAGATCGGCAAACAGGCTATGCCAAAAATAATTTGGTGTACTCGATTATGGAGGGCGATGTTGAAAAGAATTATACGCTTATTAAAGAAGAATTATTGGCGTCGGGTACAGCGGTATCTGTCACTAAGACCGGTTCCCCGATTACCGAAAGTTGGAGTAATTCATGGGGGTTTGAATGGAAAGGCAAAGATGAAGATAATAAAACCTTGGTCCATAGGCTCCCTGCCGATGATGCCGTTGCAAAAACGATGGGTATTGAACTCGTAGCCGGGCGTGATTTAGATTTGAATAAATTCCCAACAGATTCAACAGCAGCTATTATCAATGAATCTGCTGTCGAATTGATGAATTTTGAAGACCCTATCGGACAAATTATTCGTGACAGTGGTATAGATTGGCATGTGGTGGGCGTCGTCAAAGATTTCGTCATGAACTCCCCTTTTCAAAATGTTCAGCCGATAGTCATAGAGGGGGCAAAATCTTGGTTCGGTGTAATTCATGTCAAATTCGACCCTTCGAAAATCACCTCCGAGGCTATTGCACAGGCCGAAGCTATATTTAAAAAATACAACCCTGAATATCCGTTTAACTATGAATTTGTAGATCAAGAATATGCCAAAAAGTTCAACAACGAAAAAAGAACGGGAGAATTGGTTGGCCTTTTCACCTTACTTACTATTTTTATTTCATGTCTTGGCCTATTTGGACTCGCAAGTTATATGGCCGAAAATAGGATTAAGGAAATCGGAATCCGAAAAGTTTTGGGGGCCTCTATACGTAATATAACAACACTTCTTTCAACCGATTTTTTGAAATTGGTGGTAATCGCTATTGTAATTGCTGTGCCGATTTCATGGTATTTTATGAGCAAATGGCTGGAAGATTTCGACTACCGAATTACGATTTCTTGGTGGATTTTCGCCTTGGCCGGGCTTTTGGCTCTAAGTATTGCATTTTTCACGGTAGGTTATCAGGCCTTTAGAGCGGCAATTGCAAATCCGGTAAACAGTTTACGGAACGAATGAAACACTAGAAATTATGTTTAAAAACCTTCTAAAAATAGCATTTCGTAACATCTGGAAAAACAAGATGTTCTCTTTAATAAACATAGTCGGTCTATCAATTGGATTAAGTGCAGCTTTTGTAATCGGCGTCATGATCTATTACGATTTGACCTTTGATAAATTTCATAAAGATGGGGGTCGAATTTATAGGGTAACAACAGAGTTCACTTCGGCAGATGGAAGCTTTTACAACCATGCCGCTTCCATTCCTATAGGTGATGCGCTCAAGGAAAGGGCAGCTGGTATTGAGACCATCGGCACCTTTTTCACCTCTGAAATGGACAAGGTGGAAAATAAGGAAACGGCAAAGGTCTTTAAGATTATCGAAGACATGGTCTTTGCCGATGCCTCCTACTTTGATCTTTTTAAATACAAATGGCTAGCAGGAGATAGACGCGAATTGCTTTCGAATCCTAACGAAGTCATATTGACAAAGAAAAGGGCGGCCAAGTACTTTCCCAAAACGGATCCTGAACAGGTTATAGGTAAAATATTGGTCTATAACGATTCTGTTCCGGTAAAGGTGACAGGTGTGGTCGCCAATTTTGAACAGCGGAGTGATTTTTATTTTAAGGAATTCCTTTCTGTCAAGACTGCAAACAACACGTGGCATAAGGACCAAGTCTTTAACGATGAATGGAACAATACGAACTCTTTTTCCCAATTGTTTTTAAAAGTGGGTGAGAATGGTAATGTAGCAGACATTCAAAAACAATTGGATGCTTTGGCCAAAGAACATCAAGACAAGACGTTGACCGATATGGGGCAAGGTCGAATTTTCCATTTACAGCCATTGGACGATTTGCATTTTAACAAAGACTACGGGGCATTTGACGGCACGGACTATCAGGCAAGTAAAACCTTACTCTTCGGTTTGGCCTTCATAGCATTGTTTCTTTTGATCTTGGGCTGTATAAATTTTATCAACTTGAATACGGCACAGGCGACCCAACGCGCCAAAGAAATTGGAATCCGTAAAACGCTTGGAAGCTCCAAAAAGCAGTTGGTTTTTCAATTTTTAGGAGAAACATTTCTCTTGACTTTGGCAGCCGCCGTATTTTCTTTGTTCCTGTCGTATTGGATGCTACAGGTATTTGCTGATTTTATGCCACAGGGAATAAATTTTAACTTGTTCAAAAGTCCACTGTTAGTGTTGTCAATCGTTCTATTGCTTTTCTTGGTAACCTTCTTGTCAGGGTTTTATCCGGCACTGTACCTGTCTCGTTTCAAACCGATATCGGTACTTAAAAATCAGGTATTTCCCAGCGAAAATAAAGCTGGGCTACGACGGTATCTGACTGTTTTTCAGTTTACGGTCGCCCAAATATTTATCATTGCCACCCTGATTGTGGGCAAACAGTTGAACTATGTAATGAACAAGGATATGGGGTTCAAAACAAAAGCGATAACCAACGTTAGATTGCCCTATCAAGATAAGTCCATGGGCAAAAGACACGGTTTTGTGGAAAAGATAAAAGCATTACCCCAAGTAGATCAGGTAAGTCTAGGATGGATACCCCCGGCTTCGAATAGCAATCGATCGTCAATGGCCACCTACACCAACGACGGACAAAAAGTGTATACCGATTTAAAACTGCTTACGGGAGACCTGAATTATTTAAGGCTATACGGCATCAAATTGTTGGCTGGTCGTGATAGGTTGAACGATACCATTAGGGAATACGTAATCAATGAAACCTACTCCAAAATATTGGGTTTTAAAAACTCTTGGGATGCCATCGGCAAGATAGTAAAAGTGAACGATGAACTAATCCCGATCGTAGGGGTTATGAAGGATTTTAACCAACGTTCCCTAAGAACATCGATTAAACCCCTGGCCTTGGAAGGAGACTGGCGAAGCCAACATAATTCTCAATTTAGTATTACGCATATTGCATTACAGGGAAAAACGGCTGCAGATTGGCCTAAAACGATTAAAGAAATTGAAATGGCCTATAAATCCTTTTATCCCGAGGCAGATTTCGAACTGAACTTTTTTGATGAGGAAATCAGAAGGTTTTATGAGCAAGAGCGACGAACCTCGCTCTTGTTAAGCTGGGCCATGGGCCTGGCCATAGCTATCAGCTGCCTTGGCCTTTTCGGCCTAGTCATATATACCACCGAACGCCGCACCAAGGAAATTGGAATACGAAAAGTTATGGGGGCATCACTTGCGCAACTGAACTTTTTGCTCTGCAAAGAATTTTTGATTCTGGTAGGCATCGCCTTTATCATTGCAGCGCCTATTGCGTGGTACGGTATGAACAACTGGTTACAAGATTTTGCCTATAAGACCGATATGAATTGGTGGATTTTTGTCCTCAGTGGAGTCGCCATGCTGCTGATTGCTTTGGTCATCATCAGCATCCGAACAATTGCGGCCGCGAACAGAGATCCGGTAAAGAGCTTGCGAACAGAATAAAGTCGCCCAACCCGCAGAGGGGGAAAATTTAACTCCCTTCCCTTCCGGAGAGGGGGTTTTTCAATCAAAACCTTTCAAAGACCTGTACTTACGTTGTCAACATATTATACATATTCTGTCTAATTATTTTACACATAAAGCCCTTTTTATATTTCAAAATTTGGTAATATATTGATTTTTAGCATAGTATGAACATGGCATGAAAATCGACATTCCCTTATTGGTTTCCTATAAAACCAGTAATGAATTTGTGTAAAATTAACCCTCATGTTAAGAAACCATCTAAAACTATCGTTTCGTAATCTCTGGAAGAATAGAATGCTCTCAGCACTTAATCTGCTTGGGCTAAGTATTGGTATCGGAAGTGTACTCACTTTGCTATTTTCTGTATATGCTTACTATACCGCAGATACCAATATAGAGGATCAAGAAAACATCTACTACTTCAAGACCATTACTACTGGAGGAGACAGGTACAATGAAAATCCTTACCCTTTAATGGACATAATTGTGGAGACTTCACCTCAGGTCGTCACTGGTACGCATAAACATGGTTGGGGCAATATGTGGTTGGAGCGAGGAGAAAAAGAACTACAAGAACGCACCGATTATGTGGATTCTGAATTTTTTAAGGTATTTACATTGCCATTAAAATATGGGAATGCAGAAACCGCTTTAGAAAAGAAGTATTCTATCATTTTGACCGATAGGGTCAGTCAAAAAATCTTTGGCGAAGAAAATCCTGTTGGCGAAACGCTGATCGGGGCTGACTCTCTAAACCTTACAGTAACAGGTGTTTTTGAGCCGATTAGTCCATATTCTTTCTTTCGGCTGGGAGTAGTCTTGCCCAATGCTATTTTGAAAGACAACCCAAATTTTCTTTCTCAAACAAATTGGTACAACAGTTTTTCCCCTAGCTATGTGAGGGTGCAACCAGGTACCGATATCGCACAGTTGGAGAAGCACGTCAATCAACTGGTGCAGAATAATTATCCCGACCCTTCAATCATTGCTGAGTTGAAGGCCATGCCCTATTCAGAAAGCCGGATGGATTCTATTCCCGTAGTCAAAACGATTATTTGGGGTAATATTGCAACTTCTTTTTTCATACTGCTAATCGTGCTTGTTAACTTACTTAATTTGAATACTTCGACCATGTTTCGAAGGACTAAGGATATTACGGTTCGGAAAATTTTAGGGGGTAGTAAAAAGAGTGTTGTTTTTCAGTTTTGCTTGGAAAATGGTATTTTAGTTTTGCTTTCGATCCTGATTTCAGGAGGGCTCTTTCTAGGGTTTTTGTTGCCTAAATTGAACGATATTTTCGGGGCAGACTTCGGGAAAATATCCTTTTCTTTAGAAAACGACTATCCTGTTGTTCTTGGGGCAATAGCTCTGGGTGTTTTTGTGACCTTTGTCGTGGGTATATTTCCTACTTTACGTTTTATTTCCGTTCCAATAGCTACGGGGATAAAGGGAAGAATAGAAACTATCAGAAGCAATTTCTTGCTCCGTAATTCCTTTGTCATCCTTCAATTTGCCATAGCGATTCTCTTCATCTGCGCTGCGATTATCTTGAACAGCCAAATCGGTTTTATGAAAAATGCGGATATAGGTTTTGAACGCGAAAATGTCATTGTCGGAAACATCGATCTGGAATATAAAAACATTGAGTCGGCCAGCTCGAACTTTGAAGCGCTGTTAGACGAACTAAACGCTAACCCATACGTAAAGAGCGTTTCGACTAGTGAGGCGATTCCCTCCGATTATTATTTTAACTACACTACCTATCATGACGCAAATAGCGGTAGAGATGTGCGTTTTCGTCGTTCTCACACGGATGATGGTTATTTGAAAACACTACAAATTCCCACGGTGGTCGGAAGGGATTTTGATGAGAATCTAGATAGTCCGGATGATAATCCGGTCATTATCAATCGCAGTGCCATGAACGCTTTTGGCTGGAATTCGATTGAAGGCAAACGATTGAAGTTCAAAAATGATGCAACTTCAGGATATCCTATCGTTGGGGTGATGGAGGATTTTCACTATCAAGACCTTCAGAATGCCGTCGAACCTTTGGTCCATTTTTATCGTGAGAAAAAGGACTTAGGCGCCCATCGCTATCTTTCAGTAGCAGTGGTAAAAGGTCAAGAAAAAGCAATAAAAGATATGATTGCATCTGCCTTTGGTAATATAGATTCCCGTAGAAATTACGAGCAAGCCTATTTAAGTGAGAAGGTAAGTGGCCAGTACCGCTTAATCGAAGGAATGCTGACAACCGTAAATGTTGTGGCATTACTGACCATTTTTATTTCCTGCTTAGGCATGTTCGGTCTGATTTCCTTTATGGCGAAAAGAAGAATAAAGGAAATAGGTATACGTAAAGTGTTGGGTGCGGGCGTATTCAAAATAGTTGTTTTGTTGTCAAAGGATTATATCATTCTAGTGGGTATTGCTGCCTTGATTGCTTTTCCGGCAGCTTGGTATCTAATGAACGCTTGGCTGGGCAGTTTTGCTTACAGCATTACCATTCAATGGTGGATGTTTGCCTTAAGCGGTCTGATTGCCTTTTTGATTACATCAACTACTTTGGGTATTCAAGCCATAAAATCGGCCTCGGCGAATCCGGTAAAAAGTTTGCGAACGGAGTAAGAAGATCCTCCCCCCAGCCCTCCACGAGGGGAGGGAGTCAGTTCTCCCTCTTCTGGGGGGAGTTAGAGGGGGGCTTTTCAGGCTAGTCAAAAAAAATAGAGTCAAATAAGAAACCTAATGTACAAACTATTCCTAAAAATTGCCACCCGCTACCTTTTAAAGAATAAGCTGTATTCGTTTATCAATATTTTTGGGCTGGCTATTGGCGTGGCTTCGTTTGTTCTGATAATGCTGTATGTAAATTATGAATACAACTACGATACTTTTGAAGACTCAGAGCAGGTACAGCGCATATACATGGACTACACAGAGGATGGTGTATTTGTGCCCGGTGATGCTCAGACCTATAATCTAACTGGCCCAACACTAAAAGATGCATTTCCTGAAATCAAAGATTTTGTACGCCTGTCACATATAGTAGATGTTTCCTTTCAAAATGATAATATACGTATTCATGGAGAAAAAGGCGCACTGGCAGATGCATCCGTTTTTGATATTTTGAATTATTCCTTAGTAAAAGGCGATGTCAATACCGCTTTGAAAGAACCTTACTCCATTCTATTGACCGAGACTTTGGCTGGTAAAATCTTCGGAAATGAGAATCCTGTCGGGAAATCCATCGAAGTTATTTTTAATGGAAATACCTTGTTTACGGTAAAAGGGATATTGAAAGATCGGCCGAGCAACTCCCACATGAATAACGATTTCTTGATGTCGTTCGATACGGGCTTGACTTGGGACGGGTATCCGGATAACCCAGAACCTAACTGGAACGGAAATAACTTATACACCTATATCAAAATCGATGAGAACACGGATGTTGCTGCGTTAAAGACAAAAATTATGTCCTTCAAAGTGGAGAGCCTACCCTTTGAAAGACATAATATGGAATCTTTGGAAGCGATACACCTACATTCCGACAAACCGTACGAAGCCCAAGCGAACGGTAGCGCAAGTAGGATAAATTTTCTGTTGGCCATAGCGTTTATAATTATTCTGCTCTCATGGCTGAATTATGTAAACCTCTCCACGGCCAAATCGTTAGAACGCGCTAAGGAAACGGGAATACGAAAAGTGGCCGGTGCGCAAAGGCCACAAATTATCGTACAATCGCTCTTAGAGTCATTGCTCTTAAACCTGATCGCAATTGCCATTGCGATTGTCGTGGTGTTGCTCGTGCTGCCCGTATTTAATGGTTTTATCGGAAAAGAATTGAGTTTGGGCTTTTCAAATTTCACGGAGTTTCTACCAATGTTCGGTTTCATTTTAGCTGGCACCTTGGTTTCTGGATTATACCCAGCGATTGTACTGAGCAGTTATACCCCGGCAAAGGCATTAAAAGGAAAAGTTAGAACAGATAGCGGTGGCCTTACGATTCGAAAAGGATTAATAGTTGGGCAATTTTTGGCGACCATTATCCTATTGATAGGTACGATAGTAGTAACCAAGCAAATCAATTTTTTACAAGACCAGCCGATCGGGGCAAATCTTAATCAGGTTCTCGCTTTAAATGGGAAAATATTAGCCTACAGACAAGATTCGCTTTTAACAAACGATTTTAATACGTTGAAAAAGGAATTGAAAAATCTTCCTTTCGTCAAGAATGTAGCTATGTCCGAGACCTACCCGGGGGGTGCCTATGATAATATGTCTTCGGCAGTAGGTATAACTTTTCCAAACGGAACAAAGGATGATAAAAGAATATGGTACCATTATGCAGTTCAACCAGAATATTTTGAGTTAATGGATATGGAGTTCGTTGCTGGAGGCCCCTTTCTTGAAAAGTCAGAAGGTCATAGCAATAGTATCGTGATGAACGAGCGGTTTATAAAACATATGGGTGTTGCTAAAGCGGAAGATGTAATAGATAAAATCGTAAAATTTGGAGGAGAAGATTGGGTCATCGTTGGGGTCATCAAAGATTACCATCATTTTGGTTTAAAAACAAGTATCGAACCTTTTGTTTTACGCTACGGAACCGACTGGAGCAATCTTTTGGTACAACTTGACCAAAGTGTATTGTCTGCAACGGTGATGAAAGGAGCGATTTCACAAATCGATAAAAAGTGGAAGGACATACTTCCTGAAAGTATTTTCAACTATACTTTTTTAGATCAAAATTTTGAGGCACAATATAAAGAGGATAAAGCCTTTGGGTCGGCTTTTCAGATTTTCACTATCCTAGCTATTTTGATTGCCTCGATGGGTCTTTTTGGGCTTACTTCTTACACGTGCATCCAACGTAAAAAAGAAATCGGTATTAGAAAAGTAAACGGTGCAACAATTACACAAATTCTCTCGCTGCTGAACAAAGACTTTGTAAAGTGGGTCGGTTTAGCTTTTAGCATTGCCGTACCTATTTCATGGTACGCCATGAACAAATGGTTGGAGGGTTTCGCTTATAAGACCGAAATGAGTTGGTGGATTTTCGCTCTGGCGGGACTGTCCGCTTTGGTCATCGCATTGCTAACAGTAAGCTGGCAGAGTTTTCGGGCTGCGGCGGCGAACCCGGTTGAGGCACTTCGGGATGAGTAAAAGTAAAAGGTTTTAATCAAATGCATATGAATTTCAAAACCCCTTTTCGTAACCTATATAAATACCGGCTAAATTCTGGTGTTATAATTATAAGTTTAGCAGTAGGTTTTGCATGCGTGTATTTAATTGCCATTTTCTTGCTTCGGGAATCCAATCCTGATAATTTTCAGTTGAACGCGGAAAGTATCTTTGCTCTTCAGGCAGAAAGCCCTTTTGATAAAGATGGAAAAATGCATACCGTTAGGGAGGGTGCCGCGGAATACATGAAAGAAAATTTTGCGGATATAGATGAATTTTGCAGGTATAAAAATGCTGGTTCCCCAAGGGTTCGTGCGGGCAATAACGATTTTAATGAAGAGATTAGGGTAATGGCCGCTTCTCCAAATTTTTTCGATTTTTTCAGCTATAACCTTACCGCCACTTCAACGAATGAACTTTTGAGTGCTACAGACCAAGTGGTTATTTCTAAGGAACTCTCCCGCAAATATTTTGGCAAGGAGAATCCAATTGGTAAAAAGGTGACATTGGTGAACAATGCAGGAAGTGAGCATTTATATGTTTCCGGAATATTTGAGAAACCGGAGAAAACGACCTTGCTAAATTTTGACATGGTAAAAAAAATAGACTCTGGAGATTCATATGCGTTTTTATTGTTGTCAAATAATGCGAAAGTCGGACAGCTTGAGGAACATTTTGAACAAAAAAAGAATATTATCCCGATTATCCATAATGGAATCCCCGGGTCGTATAGCCTTGATAACCTTAAAGAAGCTTACTATGACATTTCAAAGACGGCAAGTATCTACAATGTACGAGATAGGATAGATTTATATGTAGCGTTGGTCATTGGTCTAATGATCCTGAGTGTAGCCGTTTTCAATTATCTTATTCTTGTTCGAAATCTGCTTGACCAGAAGAACAGGGAATTATCTATTCGGCGTATTAATGGCTGTTCTAACCTAAGAATGTTGACGGGTTTTATGAGTAATTTGTTTTTACTGGTTTTTCTGGCTGTCATGATAGGGATTGTTCTCTTGGTTTGGGCTCTTCCCTTTTTCAATGGTCTTGCGGGAACGAACATTAGAGTTATCAACTTGTGGGATGCCACGAGTATTTTTTCTGTCCTCGGTTTTCCCTTTCTTTTGTTAGGCATTACATCACTGTTCATATGGAGATATATAAATAACACGACCCGGTTAAAGGGTATTAGAGGCATGGTTCGGTCTAAACCGAAAACCAGTATGCATGCCTTTAACGTTTTTCAGTTGGCCGTTACAGTTTTATTGATAGTGGGTTCCTTTGTTATCATAAAACAAATGCGCTACATTTCGAATAAGGACATAGGATTAAATAAGCAGGTCGCGGAGGTAAGAATTCCCATCGCCCATAAAAATAAAGCCTTGATTTTTAAGACCGAATTGGAAAAAGAACCAACGGTTCAACAGGTTTCTTTGGCAATGGCTTCTCCCGTATTAGAGCATTTTTTGCTGCGCTTGAAGTATGATGATCATGGAGAGGAAAAGGAATATACTGCTTCGGCTTTTTTAGGGGACGAGCATTATCTCGACGTTTTGGGCATTGACCTTATCGAAGGGAGCGGCTTTTCATCGCGACCGAATTCAAATCTGAACACATGCGTTATTAATGAAAGCTTGGCTAGTCTTTTCCCTGATCGTGATTTGGTCGGAAAGCCGCTTCCTGGAAATGAAGAACTTACCGTAGTAGGAGTCGTAAAAGACTTTCACTATGATAGCCTCAAAAATCATGTGCAACCAGGATATGTCTTTTATGGTGATAGCGGTAATTATTTGATGGTAAGACCCGTGTCAGGCCAAGAAAAGACGGTTAAGAAGGCTATTGGTGCCATTTGGGAAGAATTGATTCCCGATTACCCGATGAATGTTGAATCGATTGAGGAAAGATTTTCTTGGATGCATAGGGATAATACCAATTATATAAAACTTATCGGGGCATGTAGTGTCATCAGTATTTTCCTATCTATGATGGGGCTGTTTGCGGTTTCCTTTTTGTCTGGGCGTAGAAGAACTAAGGAAATTGGTATCCGAAAGGTAAATGGGGCCAAAGTTTTTGAGGTAATGACCATGTTAAACAATGAATTTCTAAAACAAATGTTCACTGCCTTTGTAATTGCCATGCCCATTGCATGGTACATAATGCATTGTTGGCTTGAAAATTTTGCCTATAAAACGGAATTGAACTGGTGGGTCTTTGTTTTAGCTGGCGGGTTGACGTTATTTATTACTCTAGTAACCGTTAGCTGGCAAAGTTTTCAGGCAGCGATTGCCAACCCAGTTGATTCGTTGCGAGATGAATAGTTTTAACCTTAAAGAAAGAAAACTCTGGCGCCCTTCCCCCTAGGAAGGGATGTGGTGGAGTCTTTTCAGGAAAGAAGTCAAATTAGAAACGAAAAAACCATGCTAAAAAACCACTTTAAAATCGCTATTAGAAGTCTCAGCAAAAGAAGAGGTTTCGCATTGATCAATATTGTCGGACTTTCACTCGGCCTTTGGTGTACGTTATTGATCGGTCTGTGGATCGCCGACGAATTGGATAAGGACGCATTTCACGCTAACGGAAACCAAATAAGTCAAGTGATGACCAATTTTCAAGCCGAAGAAGGTCCTATTAGCACTTGGAATGGAACAGGGTACCCCGTTGGTGGGGCCTTAGCTGAACACATGCCGGAAGTTGAAAAGATGGTGCGGAAGGCCGGTCCCCGTGAATCGGTTATGAAAGTAGGGGAAAAGACAATTGGTGCAAGAGTGATCGGTGCGGACACTGAGTTTTTTAAACTATTTTCTTTTCCGCTAAAGGAAGGAAGTTCCAATAATTGTTTGAACGGTTTAAAAAATATAGTGCTGTCCGAAGAAAAGGCTAATCTCTATTTTCCGAATGGAAATGCTTTGGGGAAATCGGTGAACCTGAAGCTTGATGAAACAGCGGAGCCTTTTTTGGTCACCGGTATTTTCGAAGAGCTGCCCCAAGCGTCTACAATTCAATTCGATGCCGTGGTACCCTTGGATAACTTTTTACCGATGAACAACAAAAGTTGGGGCAACGCTTGGGTGCAAACCTTTGTGCTACACAAAGAAAACGCAAACCTCGAGCAGCTTGGGCTAAAGATAAAAGACGTGCCGGAAAGCATAGGGGGAGATACCTATAGAACCTTATCGTTACAACCGTTCGAAGACCGTTATCTCTATTCCAAATTTGAAAATGGCCAAGCGGTCGGTGGTCGGATCGATTACGTTATTCTTTTTGGGATCATCGCTGTTTTCACCCTGCTCATCGCCTGTTTCAATTTTATCAACCTGACTACGGCCTTGTCCATAAAACGTTCCAAAGAAGTTGGTATTAAAAAAGTGTTGGGGGCGGGCAAGGGCTCCTTGTTGGGTCAATTTTTTGTAGAGTCTGTGGTCCTGGTTCTCTTTTCGGTTCTTGTAGCCGTTTTGCTTGCCTTTATTTCCATGCCAATGTTCAATACCATAACAGAAAAGGCACTTTCGTTAGACCTTTCTGAACCACGGTTTTATGGTATTTTGGGAATCATCGCAATCGCTACGGTACTACTTTCGGGAATCTATCCTGCCTTTTCCATGGCCTCCTTTAAAAGTACCGATGCGCTCCATAAAAAATTACAGGGTAGTAAAGGAGAGACCGTATTGCGAAAAGGCCTGGTCGTTTTTCAGTTCTTTTTATGTATGGCAATGATTACGGGTACTTTGGTCGTGTACCTGCAATTGGACTATATTCAGAATAAAAACCTGGGACTGGATAAGGAAAATATCCTCTATATGCCTATGGATGGGGAGACCATGCCACAATCTCGTGCACTCAAAGCCGAGCTCGCCAATTTTTCGGGTATTAAAGATGTCAGTTCTGCAGGAAGTAATTTTATCGATATGGGAGGCACTACCCAAGACCCCATTTGGGAAGGTCGGGTTGATGGAGATGGAGTGAAAAGTTTTTCAATAGTTACTGTAGATTTTAAACTTTTAGAAATGCTGAATATCGAGCTAAAACAAGGGCGCAGTTTTTCGCCGGAATTCGCAACCGATACGTTGAACTATCTGGTGAATGAAGAAGCTGCAAAACTTATGAACGTTGATAACCCCATCGGAAAATCGATGAGCTTCTGGGGTGATGAAGGTGGAAGGATAGTCGGGGTCGTCAAAAATTTCCATTTTACCTCATTGCATAATCCGATTACCCCTATGATTATTCGATGCAGACCCGCGGAAACCTGGTTGTCTTATGTAAAAACAATGCCCGGAAGAACCCAAGATGCCATAGCCCATATGGAGAAAGTCCATCGACAGTTTAGTAGCTTACCATTCACCTATCATTTTTTAGATGAAGCAATCGAAAAAGGGTATCGCGACGAGCAAAAAGTACAGCAACTATCAGGAATTTTTGCAGCCCTAGCAATCATGATCTCTTGTTTGGGGCTTTTCGGTCTGGCGATGTTCACGGCCAATCAGCGAATAAAGGAAATTGCCGTACGCAAAGTTTTAGGCGCGAATATTTCGGGTCTGTTCCGATTGCTCTCCAAAGACTTTATAAAGTTGGTGGGTGTCGCCCTGCTGATTGCTGTTCCTGTTTCATGGTATGTAATGAACGACTGGATACAAAGCTTTGCATTCCACATAACCATTCAGTGGTGGATGTTCGTTTTGGCCGGTGCGATTTTGTTGTTCATCGCTTTATTAACGGTCAGTTATCAAACCTTAAAAATAGCGACTACGAACCCCGCAAAAAGTTTACGAACAGAATAAAAAAAACAGGAAAATGAAAAATTTAGGAACACTAATATTAGCATTTGCATGTATAACTGCTGTAAACGCTCAACGCAATAAAAAAATAAAGGGTAATGGTAACGTTGTAACCATAGAAAGGAACACGAGCGATTATGACGGTATTCGGGTGGGTGGATTTTTCGAAGTACACCTCGTTGAGGGCAACGAAGGAAAGATTACCCTGAAAGGTGATGATAACCTCTTGGAATATATCGAAACCGACGTTAAAGGTAGAAGCTTGACCATTAAGTCAAAAGATAATATGAATCTAAGACCCTCAGAGAAGGTGCTTATTACTGTAGCTGTCGAAAGTATTGATTATTTAAGACTTTCAGGTTCAGGGAAAGTTATTGGCGAAAAAACGCTTGATACAGAGAATTTCAAGATTCGAACTTCGGGTTCGCGAAACTTGGATTTGTCACTGGATTCAGAAAACCTATCAATCACAACGTCAGGTTCAAGCAGGATTAACTTAAGAGGCAATTCAGTTGACCTTGAAGTAACCTCTTCCGGCTCATCAATTATAAATGCCTATGAACTAGAGGTCGAGGATGCAAAAATTGTCTTATCGGGATCTTCGAAAGTTCGGGTAATGGTTAACAAAGACATTGATGCCAGGGTTTCCGGTTCGGGAAATATTAGGTACAAAGGCAATCCTGAAAAAGTAAATACAAAAACATCTGGTTCGGGTAGTGTGTCGAAGGGTTAGGAGCGTAGATACTAGACAGGTCTAGTACGAAATCTCCAAATATGTCAGGGACGGATAGATGATAAATAAGTTAAACAGATTCTCCCTTTCATGGGAATGACATTAAAATAATTAGTTTATGAAAAGAGCAACAACACTAGTACTAACATTACTTTGCATAACGGCTAGCTATGCACAGAGGAGAATAAAGGGCAACGGAAACGTGGTAACCATCGAAAGAAACACCGACGATTATAAGGGTATTTCGGTCTCGGGTTTTTATGAAGTGGAATTGGTCGATGGCCAAGAAGGAAAACTGACCTTAAAAGGGGAAGAAAACATCCTGGATAACCTCGAAACAGAAGTCAAAGGGGGTACATTGCATATCAAATCGAAGAATAATAAAAACCTCATTCCTTCCAGTGGCGAAGGGGTTTTTATTACCATTCCGGTTGAGAGCATAGATAAAATACGGCTTTCGGGCTCAGGAAAGTTCGCAGGAAAAAAAACTCTTCAAACCGATGATCTCGATATTCAAGTTTCAGGGGCAAGAGCTATAGACCTAGCTGTCGAGGCCACCCGGGTTTCTGTCATGACGTCAGGTTCGAGCGATATACAATTGAAGGGCAACACCAAAGTGTTTAAAGTGAGGTCTTCGGGTGCTTCCAATGTAAAGGCATATGATTTAGAGGCCGATGAAGCGACATTCGAACTATCGGGCTCATCAGATGTTGAGACTACCGCAAACGAATCGCTTACATCAAGAGTTTCCGGATCCGGGAATATTCGCTATCGAGGCAATCCCCCAAAAGTGGATAGCAAAATTTCGGGTTCCGGTAGTGTATCCAAAAACTAGAAATCATGTTAAAACACAATCTAAAATTATTTTTTAGAAATATAGGTAAACACAAAACTACTTTTTTGATTAATGTAGCTGGTATGTCTATTGGATTGACCTGCGCCTTGTTAATTGCCATTTGGGTCGTTGATGAGTTATCGATAGACAATTTTCACGAAAAAGAAGACCGTTTAGTTCAGATATTGCAAAATCTATCAACTCCGAATGGTATTGAAACCGATGATGCTACTCAAGGGCCATTGGCCGAGGCATTGACTAATGAATTTCCAGAAGTAGTGCAGACGGTTTCGGTTTTGGATAATTCATGGTTCGAAGGAGAAAAGTTTCTACTGTCTGATGGGGGAGATCAATTTTTTAGTGCCAATAACCAATTTGCGAGTGCTGATTACTTCTCCATCTTTTCATATCCTTTGCTGCATGGAAATCCAGAACAAGTACTTGCAAGTACCAATGATGTTGTCATCTCTGAAGAATTGGCTAAAAAATTGTTTCAAACCACAGAGGCAATGGGAAAAACCGTTGAGTGGATTCATGACGAATATGGGGGAACCTATACGGTTTCCGGAGTGTTCAAAGAACTTCCTAAAAACTCAACCGCACAATTCGACGCAGTGTTCAATATGGAAGTTTTTATTTCCGAGAATGACGACCTCACCGGGTGGAACAACAGCGACCTAAGAACATACGCGGTTTTAAAACCAAACACATCACTTAGTTCGTTTAATAGTAAGATTAGGGGTTTTCTGAAAACAAAGGATAAGAATCTTCCCGAGACTTATTTGGCACAGGTATATAGCGAGCGCTTTCTGTATGGCAACTACGAAAATGGTTTGGTTTCCGGGGGAAGAATACAGTACGTTCGTTTATTTTCAGTAATCGCCTTATTGATCTTGATTATTGCTTGCGTCAACTTCATAAACATGGCAACTGCAAAAGCTTCGACTCGAATCAAGGAAATAGGAGTTAAAAAATCGGTGGGTGCAAAACGAAATGGTTTAGTGATTCAGTTTGCGGCTGAATCTATTATGACCGCAACAATTGCAATGATGTTAGCCTTGATTATTGTACAATTGTTGTTGCCTCAATTCAATATGATTTCTGGAAAGGCATTAACCCTTAATTTTAATACGCGCCTGATTCTAGGCGTAGTGGCAATCACTATTTGTACAGGTTTTATTGCTGGTATTTATCCAGCCTTATATCTATCAAGTCTTTCGGCACTCAATGGTTTAAAGGGGGAAATAATTCAAAATTTCGGAGGGAATTTTGCCCGTAAAGCATTGGTTGTATTTCAATTTGCAGCTTCAATAATCTTGATTGTTTCCGTTTTTATAGTATACAAGCAGATGGCGTACGTGCAAAACAAAAATTTAGGATTCAATAGAGATAATATCATTTGGTTCTCTTCAGGCGTAATGCAGGCCAATCTGACTAATGTCGAAGATGCATCTGGTATGAGTACCGAGGATATCGAGAATTTTGTGGATATTTTAAAAAATACACCTGGAGTAGTAAACGCCTCAAACTTTAGACACACTATGATGGCCGATTTCGGCACCACTACAGGACTTAATTGGCCGGGGCAGGATGCAGAGCAAGATGCGCTTTTTGCGCAAATTGCTGGAGGATACGATTTTATTGAAACCCTGCAAATTGAATTAAAAGAAGGTCGAACATACTCCAAAAAATTTCAGACCGAAAATGAAAAAATTATTTTTAATGAGACGGCCATTGAACAAATGGGCATGAAAAACCCTATCGGAAAAGTCATTAACCTGTGGGGGGAAGATAAAGAGATCATCGGTGTTGTCAAAAACTTCCATATCGATAAACTGTATAAGAAAGTACTGCCTGTTTTTATGACCTTGACCAATAGTAATTTTGCATCGAATATTATGATCAAAATGGAGCAGGGAAATGAAACCGCTACGCTTGAACGTATCAAAAAAGCATATCAAGACTATTTTATTTCAGGGATGCCTTTTGAGTTCAATTTTCTAAACGAAAACTATCAGGCGCTTTACGAAGCCGAGAAACGCGTCGCCACCTTATCCAAATATTTTGCTGGTCTTGCAACTTTGATTTCCTGCTTAGGATTATTCGGCCTAGCTGTTTTTACCGCACAGCGCAGAAGAAAGGAAATCAGTATCAGAAAAGTGCTTGGACAAAGTGCTGCTCAAGTTACTGTTATGCTATCGAGTGAATTTGCAAAACTGGTTTTGATATCGATTCTAATCGCGTTGCCAATAGCCTATTTGCTGGCAAATAATTGGCTTTCAGGTTTTGCCTATCGAATTCCGTTAGAGGTTTGGTATTTCGTCGGTGCAGGGCTTGTAGCTTTGACGGTGGCCATGTTAACAGTTGGGAGTCAGGCGTTGCGGGCTGCGAATAAAAATCCTATGAATGCGTTGCGGGAGGAATAAACAATCATCGATTAAAAAATACAACTCATGCTAAAAAACAACATAGTTCTCTACTTAAGAAATATTAAAAAGCACAAGGGTAGTTTTTTGATAAATCTGATCGGCCTCTCGACTGGTTTGGCTTGCGCGCTGTTCGTATATCTCTGGGTATCCGATGAAATGGCCATAGATAAATTCCATGAAAACGATGAACGTATCTTTCAGGTGTTGCGCCATGTTCCAAATGGGCAAGGGGAAGTTGTTACCCGCGCTTCAAATTCCAGTTTAATGCTCGCGGCATTGCAACAGGAAGTTCCTGAAGTTGAAATGGCTGCGGCCGTTTATGGCCTTGACACCAGTGCCATGCTCGAAAATGAGGATAAGAAATTGCGGGCGACGGGCTTTATGGCAAGTGAAGATTATTTTAAGATGTTCTCTTATCCGATACTTTCAGGCACCAAGAATACTATTTTAAAAGACCCAAATTCGGTAGCGATCTCTAGAACCCTCGCCGATAACTTTTTCGGTACGTCGATGGATCCGATCGGCAAAACGATCACTATCAAGAACGGAGAAGAAGGAATAGTGTTGGTTTCCACGGTTTCCGGCATTTTTGAAGTACCCTCCAATTCTTCGCAAAAGTTCGATTTTGTATTGCCCTATAAAAAGCTTTTGGAACTACGCGACCCAGAAAACATTCATTGGGGAAGCAATAGTTCACAGATGTACGCCCTATTGAAACCCGGAGTCGATATCAATAGTTTCAATATAAAGATTGCTGATTTTATCAGCACTAAAAATGAAAATGCCAGAGCGACCGTCTTCTTTACCAATTACACAGGGAATTATCTAAGGGGGAATTTTGAAAATGGAAAACAAGTAGGCGGAAGAATCAATTACGTTATACTGTTTTCGCTCATTGCATTTTTCGTGTTGACCATTGCATGTATCAATTTTATGAATCTGTCCACTGCAAGGGCTTCTAGAAGATTGAAAGAAGTGGGTGTAAAAAAAGCGGTTGGGGCCAGCAGAAAATCATTGGTTTTTCAATTTTTGACCGAATCGATTGTATTGTCGTTTTTTTCCTTGCTTTGTGCAATGTTGATTGTAGTCTTGTTGCTGCCATGGTTCAACGGGGTGACCGGCAAAGAACTTTCCTTTGTCTTGGAAGGACCTATTCTTTTGGTAATTATTGGCATAACCTTGTTCACTGGGTTAATTTCTGGGAGTTACCCTGCTTTGTATTTATCCAAATTTAATCCGGTAAAGGTGTTAAAAGGAAAAATAAATACCTCATTTGGAGAACTACTATTACGTAAAGGTTTGGTCATCTTTCAATTCAGTATTTCAATTTTATTGATTGTGGCTGTTAGTATTATATATAAACAGCTCGATTATCTCCAATCGAAAAACTTGGGCTATGATAAAGACAACATACTTACTTTTGAACGCGAAGACGGTCTTATGGATAATATGGATGTTTTTCTTGAGGAAGCCAGACAAATACCGGGGGTGTCGAATGCCTCATATATGCAAGGCACCATGACCAATTTCAACAATTCGTCTTCTGGCCACGCTTGGCCAGGTCAAACCGAAGAGTCAAAAAAACTAACTTTCAAACACGCCCATGTCGGCCCAACCTTTATGGAGACCATGGGTATTGAGATGAAAGAGGGCCGTTCGTTCGCCGATGTAAAACCTAATGACGAATCAAAGATTATTTTGAATGAAACTGCGGTACGGTTAATGGGACTTGAAGACCCGGTGGGTAAAGTAATCAATATGCGCGGGCCAAATAGGGAGATTATCGGTGTGGTCAAAGACTTTAACTTTCAATCGCTATACGACGAAATTATGCCGATGGCATTACTTTGCAAAACGAAGTGGGTCGGCACCATCATGGTAAAAATAAAAGCTGGTTCTGAAAAAACGGCACTTGCTGATTTGACCAAATTATACACTGATTTTAACCCGGGACTTTCCTATAATTTCCGATTTTTAGACAATCAATATCAAGAGCTTTACGCTTCTGAGCAAAGAATAGCCGTGTTGTCAAAATATTTCGCAGGCTTGGCGATTCTCATTTCCTGTTTGGGTCTTTTGGGCTTGACTGCTTTTACCGCCGAACGTCGTAGAAAGGAAATCGGCATAAGAAAAGTATTAGGGCAAAGTGCTACACAGGTATCTGTCATGCTCTCTAGTGAATTTGCCAAATTGGTTTTTATCGCTATTCTGATTGCCTTGCCGATTTCATATTTGTTGGTCAGCAACTGGCTTTCCGGTTTTGCGTATCGCATTCCGTTACAGGTTTGGTATTTCATCGGTGCAGGGCTAGTTGCTTTGGTGGTGGCTATGTTGACTGTGGGGAGTCAGGCAATACGGGCGGCGAATAAAAACCCTGTGAATGCATTGCGGGAAGAATAGAATATTAAATAAAAACAAAATAATAAGTTAAACAGATTCCCGCTTTCGCAGGAATTACATAAACCGATAATTATGCTACTAAAACTAAACAACATTTTTAAATGGGTACAACAGGGGGGGCAACGTGTTTTCCTTTTGAAGGATATCAATCTCAATGTGGAAGAAGGGGAATTTATTTCCGTAATGGGACCATCCGGTTCGGGGAAATCGACTTTACTTAATGTTATCGGTATGTTAGACGATTTTGATGAGGGGGAATATGAGTTTCTCGATGAACCCGTGCATCAACTGAAAGAAAAACATAGGGCCAATCTGTACAAGCAGTATATCGGCTTTGTATTTCAGGCCTATCATTTGATCGACGAGCTTACCGTTTATGAAAACTTAGAAATGCCCTTGCTTTACAAAAAACATAGAGGTTCTGAACGTAAGGCCATGGTGGCCGATATACTCGATCGTTTTAATATCGTCGGAAAGAAAGATTTGTTCCCTTCCCAATTAAGCGGTGGCCAACAACAACTGGTCGGTGTGGCAAGGGCTTTGATTACCAAGCCTAAATTGATTTTGGCCGATGAGCCTACGGGCAATCTCAACTCGCAACAAGGAAATGAGATTATGCAGCTTTTCAAAGAATTGAACGACGAGGGCGTCACTATTATTCAGGTAACTCATTCCGAAAAAAATGCGGAATACGGCAAACGGATAATCAATTTATTGGATGGGCGGATGGTGTAGCTGAATTTCCATCGAACTAATATTTTCTAAAATGTCCTAATTTATCAAAAATTGGGACATTTTGATAATTAATGGTAATCCTATAATCTACCCCTATCCCACCATTCCATATTTCAATCCCAAC
>RCNE010000015.1_pt1 | contig 104179 bp, 91 predicted proteins | sample 2041361 | NCBI WGS metagenome assembly RCNE01 (sample SAMN09708229, study PRJNA481090) | Marine sediment metagenome, whole genome shotgun sequencing project. | reverse complement strand
CGAATAGGGAAAGGTCGGTTTTCATATCCTACGTATTTATGTTATTGTCTGTATGTCAACAATTTACCCAGAGGATATTACCATTAGCCTTAATAGAAGAGTTCATCCTTGTTAAGAAGATGTTAATAACTCGAGAAAATTGTTCATATCCGAAACGCTATCATGTGGGGTTTATTGCGCCTTTTTTGTGTTGCAATGAAATTTTTATTATTGTGTTGAAGGCTCACTTTTTTTTTAGAAAATTCTTTAAGACTTTATTTTGCCATATATTTGCACTTATTTAGAATGAATCTAATTTACTATGATAGAAGTATCCGAAAAAGCAAAATTGAAGGCCATCGAGTTGATGAAGGATGATGGTTATAATGCCGCCATTGATTTTATTCGAGTAGGTGTGAAAAGTGGAGGCTGTTCAGGCCTGTCGTATGAATTAACTTTTGACAAGGAAGAAAAGGAAAATGACAAGGTTTTTGAAAACAATGATATCAAGATCATTGTTGATAAAAAGAGTTTTTTATATCTGGTTGGTACCACGCTTGATTATTCAGGCGGACTTAACGGTGCTGGGTTTGTATTTAAAAATCCCAATGCCAATAGAACATGTGGATGTGGTGAAAGCTTTTCATTATAAACTAAATCTTTAACTTGATAGTATGAGTAAGTATACCGAGGATGATTTAAAAAAAGAACTCGAAACCAAGGAGTATGAATATGGTTTCTATACAGATATTGAATCTGAAACTTTTGCAAAAGGGTTGAATGCAGATATCATTGTAGCCATTTCCAAGAAAAAGAATGAGCCACAATGGATGACAGAATGGCGTTTGGAAGCTTTTGAGATTTGGAAGCAAATGAAGGAGCCCGATTGGGCCAATGTAAATTACAAGAAACCTGATTTTCAGGCCATCAGTTACTACTCTGCCCCTAAACCCAAAAAAGAACTAGAGAGTTTGGATGAAGTAGATCCTGAATTGTTAAAAACGTTTAGCAAATTGGGAATTTCTTTAGACGAGCAAAAGCGTTTGACAGGAGTTGCCATGGACATTGTGATTGATTCGGTATCAGTGGCTACTACATTTAAGGATACTTTAGCGAAAAAAGGAATTATTTTCTGCCCCATTTCTGAGGCGATTCAAGAACACCCTGAATTGGTTAAAAAATACATAGGAAGTATTGTTCCGAAAACCGATAATTTCTATGCTGCGTTGAATTCAGCCGTTTTTACGGATGGCTCTTTTTGTTATATCCCAAAAGGAGTAAGCTGCCCAATGGAATTATCCACTTATTTCAGGATTAATGAAGGAGGTACCGGGCAATTTGAAAGAACATTGGTTATTGCAGATAAGGGCAGTTATGTAAGTTATCTGGAAGGATGTACAGCACCGGCAAGGGATGAAAATCAATTGCACGCTGCAGTCGTTGAATTGATAGCCCTAGACGACGCCGAAATCAAGTATTCTACAGTTCAAAATTGGTTCCCGGGAGATGCTAAGGGCAAAGGAGGGGTGTATAATTTTGTTACCAAAAGAGGCATCTGCCATACAAATTCAAAAATTTCCTGGACTCAGGTTGAAACAGGAAGTGCGGTAACATGGAAATATCCAAGTTGTATTCTAAAAGGTAATAATTCGGTGGGTGAATTTTACTCTATTGCCGTAACCAACAATTTTCAACAGGCAGATACAGGAACCAAAATGATTCATTTAGGGAAGAATACGAAAAGTACTATAATCTCAAAAGGGATATCTGCGGGTAACTCACAAAATTCGTATCGAGGCCTTGTTCAAATTGGACCTCGTGCAGAAAATGCGAGAAATTTTTCACAATGTGATTCCTTATTGATGGGTAATGAATGTGGCGCACATACGTTCCCTTATATCGAAGCAAAAAACAAAACGGCTCAAATAGAGCACGAGGCGACTACCAGTAAAATTGGGGAGGACCAATTGTTTTATTGTAATCAAAGAGGTATCGATACCGAAAAAGCCATTGCCTTAATTGTAAATGGTTTTAGCAAAGAAGTATTAAACAAATTACCCATGGAGTTTGCCGTAGAAGCACAAAAATTATTAGAGATCTCATTAGAGGGAAGTGTAGGATAAAGACTAAAGTCGAATGTCGAATGTCGAATGTCGAAGGTGAAGAAAAATGGTGAAGTTATAGAAAGGTACGGTTGACTTTTATAAAAAAAACGTATCTCATATAAAGAAAGGTATGAGTCGGTTAAATTCTTTTGAAGAATTAGAATGCTGGAAGAAAAGTAGCTTGTTTAATAATGAACTATATAAAATAACTAAAAATAATTATTTCAAGAATGATTATGATTTAAAAAGACAATTAAGACGAGCATCCATATCCGTAAGCTCTAATATCGCTGAAGGGTTTGAAAGAAATACTGATAATGAATTTAAACAATTTTTATATATCGCTAAAGGATCTGCAGGTGAAGTGAGATCACAAATTTATTTGTCTTTTGATTTAAATTATATAGACAAACAAACATTTGAGATACTTATAATAGACATTAGCAATATTTCAAAAATACTTAGTGGATTAATAAAATATTTAGAAAACTCAATTAAAAATAAACTAGTCAAAAATTAAATTTTCGATGCATTTTATCGACATTTAACCTTAAGACATTTGACTTTAAGACATAAAAAATGTTACATATAAAAAACCTACATGCCGGAATTGATGACAAAGAGATCCTAAGAGGAATTGATTTAGATGTCAAACCAGGTGAAGTACATGCAATTATGGGCCCAAACGGTTCAGGAAAGAGCACACTCTCTTCTGTTATTGCAGGAAACGAAACTTATGAAGTAATGGATGGCGACATCGAGTTTGAGAATGAGAGCATTCTTGAAATGTCTCCAGATGAAAGAGCTCATAAAGGAATCTTTATGTCTTTTCAGTATCCTGTCGAAATTCCAGGAGTTTCAACAACAAACTTTATAAAAACAGCTATCAATGCCAAGAGAAAAGCTCAAGGCCTTGAAGACCTTCCTGCCAGGGATATGCTTAAATTGATTAGAGAGAAATCTGAATTGTTGGAAATGGATAGAAAGTTTCTTTCCAGGTCGTTAAATGAAGGATTTTCAGGTGGAGAGAAAAAACGTAATGAGATCTTCCAAATGGCAATGCTTGAGCCAAGTTTGGCAATTCTTGACGAAACAGATTCAGGGTTGGATATTGATGCTTTGAAAATTGTTGCCAACGGAGTAAATAAATTAAAAAATGAGAATAATGCTGTTATAATCATTACACATTACCAACGCTTACTTGACCATATTATTCCTGATTTTGTTCACGTATTGCACGATGGTAAAATTGTGAAATCTGGAGGAAAAGAACTGGCACATGAGTTGGAAGATAAAGGATATGATTGGGTGAAATAGTTGGATTAATATGGATTTAAAAGAAAAATTAGTCGCCTCCTTTATGGCATTTGAAAATAAAGGCAATGTAGATCTGGATTCTAAAGTTCACGGGATCAGATCAGAGGCCATTGAACAATTTGAAAAGAAGGGATTCCCTAACAGGAAAGATGAGGAATGGAAATACACTTCCTTAAATTCCCTTTTAAATAACGATTATAGCGTGTTTCCAAAGGCTGAAACTGCGATCGAACTCAAGGAAGTAAAGGAATATTTTCTTCATGAAATCGAATCTTATAAGCTCGTCTTTATTGATGGTGTTTTCAGCTCCTTTCTGTCAGATACAACACATGAAGGCGCAGATATATGTATCTTGTCATCTGCATTGAAACAACCTAAATACAAAATGATAGTCGATCACTATTTTGGCACCATTGCTTCAAAAAGTGAAAGTCTTACCTCACTGAATACTGCCTTCTCTAAAGAAGGAGCCTTTATCAATATACCTAAAAACGTAGTACTCCCTAAACCTATTCAGATCCTTCATTTTTCGACAGGAAATGAAAAAGAGATCATGTTACAGCCCAGAAATTTGGTTGTTGTAGGTGAGAATTCTCATGTACAAATTTATGAGCGTCACCAAAGCTTAAGCGACAACAGGGTTTTGACCAATGCTGTAACTGAGGTTTTTGCCCATAAAAGAGCTATAGCAGATATTTATAAGATCCAAAATGACAGAAAAACGTCTTCTTTAATTGACAGTACCTACGTTCAGCAGAGAGACAGCAGTATCGTTTCGGTGAATACCTTTTCCTTTGGAGGAAATATCACACGTAATAATCTGGAGTTCCATCAGGAAGGTGAACATATAACGTCCAACTTAAATGGAATCACGCTGATTGGAAACAAGCAACATGTTGACAACCATACCCTGGTACACCACAAACAGGAAAACTGTGAAAGTCATGAATTATACAAAGGTATTTATGATGATCAGTCAACAGGTGTATTTAATGGGAAAGTAATCGTTGATAAGCTGGCGCAAAAAACAAACGCCTATCAACAAAATGACAATATCCTTATCGGAGATAAAGCAAGTATAAATGCGAAACCTCAATTGGAAATCTTTGCTGATGACGTAAAATGCTCGCATGGTTGCACCATTGGACAGATTGATAATAGCGCTTTGTTTTATATGCAGTCAAGAGGTATTCCAAAAAGGGAAGCCAAGGCATTGATGTTATTCGCTTTCTGTAATGATGTGGTTGAAAAAATAAAGATTGCCGGGTTAAAATCAAGAATCAATAAAATATTGGCTGAAAAACTGGATGTTGAGTTGGGAATGGATATGTAGGATTTACAAGCTTCAAATCCATTAATATCACTAATTATTCTATACTGGTTATAATGTTCCGTAAGAATTCGTTAACATCGAATTTTGGATCTGATACCAATCCTGTTCTTACGATTACAAGGTTTCTACTTGGTATTACAAAAATATACTGCCCTTTAAATCCGTTGCAGGAATAAAGATCTCTAGGAACATCAGGATAAAACCCTCCGGCATTTAACCAAAATTGTGCCCCATACCTTCCTTCAGAACTATTCGTAGGTGTGGCGGCGTATTTCACCCATGAACTATCAAGTACCTGTTCTCCATTCCAATTTCCTTCATGCAAATATAACAGTCCGAATTTCGCCCAATCCCTGGTGGTTGCCCAGGCATAAGTCGAGCCGATATAATTCCCAGCAAGATCCGTTTCAATAACCGCCGAATGCATTCCTATCTTATCGATAAGTTCCCGATACCAAAAATCGAGATACTCCTGATGGCTGTCAAATTGTTTCCTTAAGAGCGGGCCGGAAAGCAAATTTGTCGTGCCTGAAGAATAATTCCAAGATTTATCGGGTTCTCCAATCATTGGATTGTTAATTTGTACTTGCCCCATGTCACTTTCAAGATACAGCATCTTTGTGACGTCAGAAATATTAAAATATTCTTCATCCCAGGCCAATCCACTATTCATATGCAGTAAATCGTTATATGTGATTGCACTTCTCTCATCTCCTGCCCAAGCTTCAATCCCTGTTTTTGAATAGATATCAATACGGCCTTTTTTGATGAGTATGCCGTACATTGTACCGGCCAAGCTCTTGGTCATCGACCATCCATGCATCAAAGACGCTCTGTCAAAACCATCTGCATATTTTTCTGCAATGATCTGATCCTTATACACCACAAGAACCGATCGGGTTTGATTCTTTTTCTCCGCTGGGGAGTCAAACGCATGATCAACCGCCCATTGTAACTTATCATCATTCACTTCGTTGTATACAGTATTCTTTTGTGCAAGATCACCATAGGGATAGACAAGTGCGTTTTTTGAAATAAACCGATTAGGAATCTTAAATTCCCTAAGAGAATCATAATCTTCATTCAACAGAATCCCGCCTAAGCCTTCAACATAAATAGCTTTTCTTTTCATAAAACCAAAGATGGATGAGCTCACAGATTTTTCTCCTTCGTCTACCACATAACTTGCGAAATTGATGGGTAAAAATCCATTATCGTCTTTTTCCATGGTTAATTGATCTCGTTCGGCGAGAAAAAGACCTGAGGCCATATTCTTACTGGCATAACCTGTAATAATATTTAATGCGGGATAATAGCTATAGCCTAAATAGAGCAAGAAGACCAACACAAGAATTAATAGATATTTAAGCGAATTTTTCATGACCAAATTGAACCTTTAATTCTAACAAAAATAACGAATTTTTCAATTCATTTTTTTGATACTTTGACATGATTCTATCGTATATTTGTATTTTGAATGATTCTAAATAAGATATGTTTGACATAGATAAAATCAGAAAGGATTTCCCCATTCTTAATCGTAAGGTTAATGGAAAACCATTGGTGTATTTTGATAATGCTGCTACCTCTCAAAAACCTCAGGTAATGATTGATTCCATTGTTGATTATTACAGTAATTACAATGCTAATATACACAGAGGAGTGCATACCCTAAGTCAGGAGGCCACAAGTGCCTATGAAGAAGCTCGTGTTAAAATTCAACATCATTTTAATGCTGCCAAATCACATGAGATCATTTTGACTTCCGGTACAACACATAGCATTAATATGGTTGCCACCGGATTTACTTCTTTCCTAAAAAAGGGAGATGAAATCATTGTTTCTGCTTTAGAACATCATTCCAATATAGTTCCATGGCAAATGTTGTGTGAAAGAACAGGTGCCAAACTTAAGGTTATTCCTATGACCCTTAAAGGAGAATTGGACATGAATACCTATGAGAATCTCCTTTCAAAGAACACAAAAATGGTCTTTGTCAATCATGTTTCCAATGCGCTTGGAACCATCAATCCAATCAAAAAAATCATTGACAGGGCTCATGATTTTGGTGCAGCTGTTCTGATAGATGGCGCACAGGCCACGCCGCATATAAAACCGGATGTGCAGGCACTCGACTGTGAATTCTATACGTGTTCAGCACACAAACTTTGCGGACCTACCGGAGTAGGTATGATCTATGGGAAAGAAAAATGGTTGAACAAACTCCCACCTTATCAGGGTGGAGGTGAAATGATCAGTGAGGTTACCTTTGAAAAAACTACCTATGCAGAGCTTCCTCATAAATTTGAAGCCGGAACTCCAAATATTGCCGGGGTAATTGCATTTGGCGTCGCTTTAGATTATATGAACGGAATTGGCTTCAAAGAAATAGCAGCTTATGAAAATGAATTATTAGAATATGCCACAAAGAAGCTCTTGGAAATTGACAAAGTAGTCCTCTATGGTACTTCGAAAGAAAAGGCCCCTGTAATTTCATTTAATATCGAAGGAATACACCCTTATGACATCGGTTCTATTATTGACAAGTTAGGAATTGCTGTAAGAACCGGGCACCATTGTGCACAACCCATTATGGATTATTATAAAATTCCTGGCACAGTTCGTGCCTCCTTTTCATTTTACAATACCAAGGAGGAAATAGACCTTTTTATTGAGGCCTTACTCAGAGCAAAAACAATGTTATCTTAAACTATTATTCTTATGAAATATTTGTTCCTGTTGATCACCATAGCTTGCACTTCGAATAACGAAGTACAATCCAAAATGTTACTTGTAGCCGATCATTTAGAAGATTGCGTTGGGGTAGGTCTTCAAACCTGTATGCTTGTAAAAGAAAATCCTGAGGATGAATGGACCTTTTTTTATAGTCAAATTGAAGGATTTGATTATGAAACAGGATACACCTACGAATTGTTGGTTAACGAAATTCCTGTAACGAATCCTGCTGCAGATGCTGCATCTATTAGGTATAAATTAAAAAATGTCATCTCCAAAACCCTTTCTATTGAAAATTCTGAATTATTTAAAGAATGGACGGTTATAAAGATTAAAGGTTTGGAGCAATTAAGTGCATCACCTACTATGATCTTTGAAAAAGAAGACGCCAAAGTTGAAGGTTTTGCAGGATGTAACAATTATTTTTCTACGTATAAACTAAAAGATAATATTCTGAGTTTTGGGCCTGCAGGTGCTACCAGAAAGCTTTGTGCTGACATGAGTGTTGAAGATGGTTTTTTTAAACTATTACCAGAAGTGGCAAGATTTGAAATTATTAAAAAAGAATTATACCTCTATGACAAGAATGATGAATTGTTGATTTTGGCTATAACACAATAGCTTAAGACTTTAAATCCAAGCTTCCGGAGTCTTTGTTTTTTGAAAGTTCAAACCCTTCATCTATTTTGAGGGTTTCTTTTTTTGAAGCTATAACGGCTAACTGATCGCAACGTTCATTTTGGGGATGATCATTATGTCCTTTGATCCAATTGAATTTTACCTGGTGCTTTTTATAAACCTTTAAGAATCTACGCCAAAGATCGGGGTTCTTTTTATCCTTAAATCCTTTTTTAACCCAGCCGAATACCCAGCCTTTTTCAACCGAGTCAACAACGTACTTTGAATCTGAAAAAACAATGACTTGCATGCCATCCCTTTTTAGTTGTTCAAGCGCAACAATTACTGCCAAAAGTTCCATTCGGTTATTCGTAGTTAATCTGTAGCCCTCTGAAAATTCTTTTTTATAAGGCTGACCTACCCATTCCATAATGATCCCGTATCCTCCCATTCCGGGATTTCCGCTGCAGGCACCATCCGTGTATACGTTAACTCTCATGGATTTCTCTTACTAATTTTTCAATAACCTTAGGGAAATTTTCCTGCTCCAAAGCGTGAATTTTTGCTGCAACATCGGCTGCTTTATCTCTGCTATCCAAAGCTACTGCCTTTTGAAATATAATGGTTCCTTCATCGTAATTTTCGTTCACATAATGGATGGTGATCCCAGTCTCGTTTTCCCTATTGGCAACCACAGCCTCATGCACATGCATACCATACATACCCTTTCCGCCATATTTGGGAAGCAAAGCCGGATGAATATTTACTATGGTATTTGGAAAAAGAGCAATCATTGCGTCAGGTATCTTTAGTAAGAAACCCGCAAGTACTATAAAGTCTGCTTGATTCTCTAAAAAATTCAGAAAAGAATCCGTTCCCATTTCCATTTTACTAAAGACCATAATGGGAACTTTCAATCTTTTGGCTCTTTCCAAAACTCCGGCATTATCATTATTGCTCACCACATAACTTACTTTAGCTATTTGGCTATTTTTAAAGTACTCAATGATATTCTCGGCATTAGTTCCCGAGCCTGAAGCAAAAATGATGATCCTTATCATTATTAGTCTATTTAGGAGGCTAAGCAAAAAAAAGGATAATAATCAGATTGAAAAAACAAAAAGGAAAGTATTTGTCAATTCGTCTCTGTTTAACTTTTTTTTACTTTTTACCAATTTCAACTTAAAATATATTATTTTTGCAGCAATATTTAAATTTAAAAATAAAAAATTATGTCAGACATTGCATCAAGAGTGAAAGCCATTATCGTTGATAAATTAGGAGTTGACGAAAATGAAGTTACAAATGAAGCTAATTTTACCAACGATTTAGGAGCTGATTCGTTAGATACAGTTGAATTAATAATGGAGTTTGAAAAAGAATTTGATATCCAAATTCCAGATGACCAGGCCGAAAATATTGGAACTGTTGGTCAGGCTATTAGCTATATTGAAGAAGCTAAATAAAATTTTACTTTGCTTATAAAATTACGAGCTTTTCCAAATTGGAAACGGCTCGTGATTTGTTGTTTTTATTAATCCAATCTTTAAGTATGGAACTAAAACGGGTAGTTGTTACAGGGTTAGGGGCTTTGACGCCTATAGGAAATTCTGTAGAAGAATACTGGAAAGGACTGACTAACGGTGTTAGCGGAGCTGCGCCTATTACCTATTTTGATGCTTCTAATTTTAAGACTCAGTTTGCCTGCGAACTAAAAAACTTTAATGTCACAGACTATTTTGACAGAAAGGAAGCACGTAAAATGGACAGGTTCACCCAATATGCCATGGTAGTGGCAGATGAAGCTATTGCTGATTCTGGTCTTGACATGGAAAATGAGGACGCTACACGAATTGGGGTGATCTGGGGAGCGGGAATTGGTGGTCTTGAAACTTTTCAAAATGAAGTTCTTAACTATGCAAGTGGTGATGGAACTCCGCGTTTTAACCCATTTTTTATACCAAAAATGATTGCAGACATAGCTCCAGGGCAGATCTCAATCAAACACAATTTACAAGGACCTAACTTTACCACTGTTTCGGCATGTGCATCATCTGCAAATTCTATTATTGATTCCTTGAATTATATTCGCTTGGGTCAGGCTGATGTTTTTGTTACTGGAGGTTCTGAAGCTGCAGTTGCAATCGCAGGAATGGGTGGTTTCAATGCCATGCACGCACTGTCAACCAGAAACGATGATCCGAAAACAGCCTCTCGCCCTTTTGACAAGGATCGTGATGGTTTTGTTTTAGGTGAAGGTGCTGGGGCCTTGATCCTTGAGGAACTTGAACACGCTAAGGCAAGAGGTGCCAAAATTTACGCTGAAGTAATTGGCGGTGGACTTTCTGCAGATGCTCATCACATTACGGCCCCTCATCCGGAAGGGCGAGGCGCAAAAAATGTAATGCTGAGCTGTTTAAAAAATGCTGAAATAAGACCTGAAGATGTTGATTGTGTTAATATGCATGGAACCTCAACTCCATTAGGAGACGTTGCTGAATTGAAGGCAATTCAGGCGGTTTTTGGCGAAAGTGCCTATAAACTGAACATTAATTCTACAAAATCGATGACCGGACATTTGTTAGGAGCTGCTGGAGCCATTGAAGCAATTGCTTCCATCCTTTCTATTAATAAGGGAATAATTCCTCCGACCATTAATCATTTTACCGATGATGATCAAATTGATCCTAAATTAAATCTAACTTTTAATAAGGCTGAAAAAAGAGATGTAAAGGTGGCTATGAGTAATACATTTGGTTTTGGTGGCCATAATGCCTGTATCTTATTTAGAAAATACGAAGACTAGTACTGCATGAATCTAATTCGCAAAATAACAAATTCTCATAATACTAAAGATGAAGAATTTGTTATGGCGATGAAGAAAGTTTTAGGATACCGTCCCAAAAAGATAAATTCTTACAAAGAAGCATTTACACATAGTTCTCTTAAGAAGACGAACGGCAACGGCAAACCTATGAATTACGAGCGTCTTGAATTTCTCGGCGATGCAATTTTGGGAGCAGTAATTGCCCATTACCTTTTCAAAAAAATTCCGACAGGAGATGAAGGCTATCTAACCCAAATGCGCTCTAAGATTGTAAGTCGTGAACATCTCAATGAACTGGGAAAAGACCTTGGACTTATTAAATTTGTAGAAAGTTCGATTCCTAATGCGAATTTTGGTGACAATATTCACGGAAATCTTTTTGAAGCCCTAATTGGGGCTATTCATTCTGATCGGGGGTATTCATTTACTGAAAAATTCATTTTCAGATTTGTTATTGAACCATATGTTGATATTGAAAGACTTGAAGGTAAGATAACAAGTTATAAGAGTGTTTTGATTGAATGGAGTCAGAAAAGCAAAAAAAGGATCAAGTATAATGTTTATGAAGATACCGGGAATGATACCTTAAAACATTTTAGTGTAAAATTACTTGTGGATCATGATCTCGTCTCAAAAGGGCGCGCCACGTCAAAAAAGAAAGCCGAAGAAATTGCTTCTAAAAGGGCGTATTATAAATTAAAGCCTCAAATAGAGACCTGAGACAAAGGATTATTAGTCTCTAAACTGGTGAAATAACTCGATTTCGCAATTATATGAGTTGTTTTACCAAAACTATCTTTATTTTTGAAAAAATGTTTGTTTCAAACCCATTATAGTGTCAAAAATCCATAGTATTGATTTTGAATATGATCATGATTATGCTCTGATTGGAATTCATTCTATTCTTGCAGACTATAGAATGGCTTTTTTTTTGAACAATTACTTAAGCATACAATTAAGACGTTTTAAGAATGACCTTGATTTTGAGTCCAGTAATTGTAGTTTTCCATTGTATAAGTTTGAGGATGAAACTGCTTTTACATCGTGGTCATTGATAGCAAACAAGCACGTTTTTACAGAGAACGTAAGAGAAGGAATAAACAATTTGTTTCCTGAAGAAACCAAAATATCATATTTGATTCCAGAAAAGAAAAAAGTAGACTATTTTATCAAGATCAGTGGTTTAAAAGACGAGGCTGAATTAAGTACTGTTTTATATAGTATCAATAAAATAAATAATATTATGGCTTCATATGCCGTTGACCCTATGGATTTAAAATCAAGGGATAATTTAATTTTTTAAGTATGAAAATAAGAAAAAAAACAAAGATAGTTGCCACCCTCGGACCAGCAATTGGGACTAAGAAGAAACTAAAAGAAATGATGCTTGCCGGCGTTAACGTGTTTAGAATCAATTTTTCACATGCTGAATATGAGGATGTAAAAACCAAAATTAAAGATATTCGCGACTTAAATAAAGAGAATAACTTTAATGTCGCTGTACTTGCCGATCTTCAAGGACCTAAACTTAGGGTGGGTGTTATGGAAGAAGGAGTTGTTCTAAACGAAGGAGACGAGTTTGAATTCACTACCGAAAAATGCACGGGAACAAAGGAAAGGGCCTTTATGACCTACCAAAACTTTCCAAGGGATGTGGAGAAAGGTGAAAATATTCTTGTGGATGATGGTAAACTTCTTTTTGAAGTAATCGACACAGACAGAGACACTACAGTTAGGGTCAAAGTTATGAGAGGCGGCAGCTTAAAATCTAAAAAGGGTGTGAATCTCCCCAATACAAAGATCTCATTACCTGCGCTCACTAAAAAAGATATCAAGGATGCTATATTTGCCATTGAGCAGGAAGTAGACTGGATGGCTTTATCTTTTGTGAGAACGCCTGAAGATCTTGTTAAATTAAGTGATCTCATCAAAGAAAAATCAAGTTATAAGATCCCAATAATCGCTAAAATTGAAAAGCCTGAAGCAGTTGACAATATCAATCATTTGACCTCTTATTGTGACGGAATAATGGTGGCAAGAGGAGATCTGGGTGTTGAAGTTCCAATGCAAAAAGTTCCGATCATCCAAAAGATGCTTGTTAGAAAAGCAAAAGAAGCTCGTATACCTGTGATAATTGCAACTCAAATGATGGAATCAATGATTACAAGTCAAATCCCTACAAGGGCTGAAGTTAATGATGTGGCGAATTCTATTATGGATGGTGCTGACGCGGTTATGCTTTCAGGGGAGACTTCCATTGGCGACTACCCGGTAGAAGTAATCAAGGCCATGAGAAGCATTATCGTGAGTGTGGAAGACTCTGAATTGATCGAAGGTTATGTTCAGGGGGTTAATTGCATCAATGAGCGTTATATCTCGAAAGCTATTTGCAGCAACGCGGCAAAACTAGCGGATGAGATTGAGGCGGCAGCAGTCACTACTTTGACAAATAGTGGTTATACTGCCTTTCAAATCTCTGCAAGAAGACCTAAATCAAATATTCTGGCCTTTTCGGATAACCCGAGAATCCTGGCCCAATTAAATTTATTATGGGGTGTAAAGGCTCAATTTTATGACAAAGTGGTGAGTACTGATGAAACCGTGGAGGACCTCAATAGAATTACCCTGGAAAAGAACTACGCTAAAAAAGGTGATTTTGTGATCAACCTTACTTCCATGCCTGTGCATGATAAAGGTATGGTAAACACCTTACGAGTTTCTCAGTTGTAATTTATCAATTGAAGGCGTCTTTATCAAGCAAATGTATTCCGTCTTTTATAAGCTGTATTGTATGCTCATCTTGATAGGATTCTTCCAAATGCGACCTTACGTGGCTCGCTAATTCAGTCAAGGGAAGAGGTTTTAAAACTTCGTATATTTCAAGAACCAACAACCAATCATTCGGGTAGTTTTTCACAAGCTGCCCGAATATTTTTTCAAGCGATTTTGTATCAACCTTTTCAGAATTTCTCATATTTCGTACTTGTTCATAAAGCTTAAAAAGAGCTTCTTGTTTTGCGGAATAACGAATTTTATGCGTCTTTTCCTTAGGAACCTCAAACTGCTGCCCAAACGAATTGGGATCAGCAATTCCCGAAAAAGCTGATATGATTGATTCGCCCACTGCCATATCATATATGCCCCAGGAGGAATGAAACAGTACCTGATCTCGATAAGTAACAGTACAATTTCTAAAGGAAATTAAAATAATCTTTCCCTGCAGATTGCGCTTACCTGTAATTATTTCACCTTCCACCAGAATGCCTCCCTCAAACAACAAGCGCGTCTTTCTACCTTCATAAATACCATAGGCCTCCAGATCGGTGGGAGACATATTCTCGATAGCAAGATTGATCCCTTTTAGTTTTCCAACCGGAGATCCAAATCCTTCTTTGTGATGTTTTTTGTCATGACCTATAAGTTCTTTATTTTTATAAGCCAAAGCCGTGGGTCCTGCAGTCTTAAGGTATACAGCTTTCATACGCTCATCGCTGATCACATCCGTAAACTTGCCTGAAATCTGAATACCTGTACTTAGTTCAACGGTTCCTAAATTCTTTGATTCAATCAATTTTTTCACACCACTCAACCCTCCATTTCTTAAGGCCATAGTGTTCGCATATTCCTCTAAAACAAAACTCAAATACGCAAAATCAGGTGTTACAAATAATTGTGGTTGTGGTTTGGTAATATCAAATTCGACCTTAGCCGAGTCAATGGAATAAGGTATTTTTTTTACCTCATCTCCCATACACCATTTGCTTTCTCCAATTGAGGAAAGAAGTCCGGCTCCATAAATTTTAGGGCTCTCAATATCCCCGATTAAACCATACTCAACAGTCCACCAATGCATATTTCTTATCCCTGCCATTTCACTAGTAGCTCCCATATTACCCGTGATTTCTGCTATACGCTCCTCTGCCTCAGATATCAGTTTCTCTTTAGTATTTGGGTCTTCTTTAATGATCGATAAATGCCTTATCGCTTCATATAATTCAAAATCCTTAGCTGATGATATCGCTTTCGAACCAATCTCGCCAAACCTCCGCAGGTATTCGGCATATTCTGGATTTGCTATTATTGGCGCATGCCCTGCAGCTTCGTGAATGATATCCGGGGCAGGCGTATATTCAATGTGATCAATGGTTCGGATGTCTGCGGCTATCACCAAAGTGTTATAAGCCTGGAATTCCATAAAAGCATTTGGAGGAATAAAACCGTCTACAGAAACTGCCGCCCAGCCAATTTCTTTTAAGATCCTGTTCATCCCTTCCATTCTGGGGATTTCCTCCACCGAAATCCCTGCTTTGACTAAACCAGGAATATATGATTCATGAGCCACTTTCCTTAAATAATCCATGTTCTTTCTCATCACAAATCTCCAAACAGCCTGGTTTTGCGAAGTATATTTATCATAGGGCTGCTTTAAGATAAAGTCTCTTAAATGATAGGGGAGCTTTTCCAATACACTGTTTGACAAATAATTTTGACTCATGAATTGTCTTTTTGTAAAGTTATGGAATTTTAAAATCCCCTGCTTTTTTAGTTATTTTTAAACTTAATCATCATAATATGTCAATTCCTTATGTTTACACAATGATTAATTACCAATTCATAATATATTTAATGAGAAGAAGAAGAAATGGTAAAATCAACCAATTATAAGTTCTGTAATAATTATTTTGCCTTAATCCAGGTATGGATTAAGAACTAAAAGGAAATAATTCTCAACTAAAATGCAAGAAAACAGAACTAAGAACTTGACCCAAATCAATGACAAAAGTGGTGTTTATTTTTTAGTTTTGACAATAGAGAAAAATCAATTTTTTGAATTCAGCAAGCTTATTTTTGGCTAAATTAGCCCACAACAAATAAACCTCATTTCTTACCTGATGCTAAAATCCGGACTTTGTGTTTTTTTAGTTTGCCTCACCTTTTCTTCCTGTAGCTCTCTTAAGATCATCGACAAACCCATAACTTTTGATGAGGAAAGAAAACAACTTAGCATCGATTATCTGGAAAAAAGATATGGGATCGTAAAAAGTGAGCCCATAATCAATCCTCGAATGATCGTTGTTCACTGGACAGCTATTCCAGATTTTGAAAAATCCTTTAATGCTTTTAAAAACAGTAGACTTCCTAATTCCCGGCAAGATATTACCAAAGCCAGTGCATTAAACGTATCGGCTCAGTTTCTTGTAAACCAAAATGGAAAAATATATCGTCTGTTACCCGAAAATACTATGGCCAGACATGTTATTGGATTAAATCATTGCGCCATTGGTATCGAAAATGTGGGAGGAACCGCAAATATGCCTCTGACCAAAAAACAGCTTAAATCAAATATCAAATTGATCAAATTCTTAAAAGAGAAGTTTCCAGAGATCAATTATGTGATCGGCCATTATGAATACACCCAATTTGAGGGACATCCCTTATGGTTGGAAATTGATAAAGGTTACAGAACTGAAAAAACAGATCCTGGTAAGGATTTTATTGAAACGATTAGAAAATCAACGGCATTTTTGAACTGGGAAGTTGTGCCTGTTAAATCAAAATCATGATTAAATACTTTTTACTTTTGTTGGTACCCTTCTTGGGCCTGGCTCAAAAACAAACATTCGATCAACGCCTGTTCGATTCTTACGAAAATTTCAAGGAAACATCGATCGATAAACGCCGCTTCAAACATAGAGACATTCAGCCCTTGATAGATAGTCTAAAATTAGAAAAAGGATTTGAAATTACTCTTTTGGGAAGGTCCATTCAAGGTCGAAATATTTCTATGATAAGTGTTGGTGAAGGAGAGAAACAAATTTTGTTATGGTCACAAATGCATGGTGACGAACCAACAGCTACAGCAGCGATGTTTGACATTATAAATTATTTAAAAAACGACAAAACCCCACTAAAAAATGTCAAGCTGCATTTTATTCCAATGCTGAATCCTGACGGTGCCGAATCCTTTGATAGACGCAATGCCATTGGAATAGACATAAACAGAGATGCCCAGAGGCTTCAATCGCCAGAATCCAAATTGCTAAAGAAAACTCGAGATAGCCTTAATGCAGATTTTGGATTCAACCTTCATGATCAAAGCAAATATTACAATGCCAAACAAACCTTAAAACCTGCGACGATTTCTTTTTTAGCTCCGGCCTTTAATGTTGAAAAGGATATTAACCAAACAAGAGGGAACGCCATGCGGGTTATCGCCAAAATGAATGTAGTACTTCAAAGATATGCACGAGGGCAGGTTGGTCGTTATTCAGATGAGTTTGAGCCCAGAGCCTTTGGCGATAATATGCAAAAATGGGGAACTAGTACCATACTCATTGAATCAGGAGGACAATATGAGGATCCTGAAAAACAGTTCATTCGCAAACTGAATTATGTAAGTATCTTATCAGCCATTGAAAGTATTTCATCAGAAAGTTATCAATCTATGACGCTTGACCAATATTTATCTATTCCTAAGAATGATCGAAAACTCTTTGATCTCAAAATTAAAAATCTTGCCTTTTCCTATCTCGGATTGGATTTTAAAATCGATGTAGGTATTCATCGAAACGAGATTGAAAACAAGGATCATAGTGAATTCTATTATGTGGGCAGGATTAGTGATATAGGTGATCTTTCATCCAATTTCGGATACGAAACAATTGATGCCGAAGGGTTTAAATTTAAAGTAGGTGAAACTTATCCTAAAATCCTGAATGACTTTGACGAATTTATGGCCTTAGATTTTTCGACACTTCTTTCTCAGGGCTATACTTCTGTAAGCATTAATGATTTGCCTGAAGAGATCAAATTCACTCCCATGCCAATGAACATCATTGATATTAAAAAGGTCAAGATTCCCAAAAATAACAGCATTCCCGCGCCTCCTTTGAAACTCGGAAAAGATGCTACTTTTTTACTCAGCAAAAATGAACAAGTGATCTACGCTATTGTTAATGGGTTTGTTTATTATGTGAGTGAAGGAAGAAATAATATTAAAAACGGCGTAGTCAAATAAATCATTAGTAAAAAAATAAAACTTCAATTAGGGCAATGGTTTAAAACATTCCTGATTCTGATATTTGTTTCCTCATTTCTACATGGTCAATCCTATGAGGGAAAGATCATCAGTTTTAACGATTACAGCTTGGATGAATTTCAAGATCTTGACAAAAACCAGCCCAGATATTATTCCCCTGGAAATCGACAGAATTATGATACAGAACTTGATCTGAAATATATATTCTGAAAAATCGTACTTTTATGTCTTAATTATATCCATCATGAAGAAAATTAACTTTCTCCTTATATGCTTATCCTTTTCACTAACTCAATGTCAAAAAAATAACGAATTTATTAGCAAAGATGATTTCGGTTATAAAGCCGAAACTGTGGTCGATGGATTAGATATTGCCTGGGGTATGGAATTTCTTCCAGATGGTTCAATTCTTATTGCTGAACAGGAAGGTGAAATGATTCTTTTTAAGGATGGTGATAAAACCCAGATTAAAAATGTACCTACTGTCATTTATAAAAATCAGGGAGGATTACTCGATCTGAAATTACATCCTGATTACGCTAATAATGGATGGATCTATTTTTCTTTTTCAGGAAATATTGAAAATGATGACGAAGGGTCTAATACGACAATTATGAGAGCCCGTTTAAAAGAAAATGAACTGATTGATAAGGAATTGATCTACAAGGCCACTCCTAATAGCGAAAAGGGTCATCATTTCGGTTCCAGAATTGAATTTGATAAGGATGGCTACTTGTTTTTTTCAGTTGGTGACCGTGGGAACAGAGATGTTAATCCACAAAATATAAACCGTGACGGGGGCAAGATTTACAGACTTCATGACGATGGAAGCATTCCATCCGACAACCCCTTTGTTGAGACAACAGGAGCCAAGGCTGCTGTTTATTCTTATGGGCATCGCAATCCTCAAGGAATGGCCATGAACCCGAAAACCGGTCAAATTTGGGTGCATGAACACGGGCCCCAGGGAGGAGATGAGATCAACATTATTGAAGCAGGGAAAAATTATGGATGGCCCTTGGTTACCTACGGAATTAACTATGACGACTCTGAGATCACCAAAGATACAGATCTACCAGGGATGGAGCAACCCCTGCACTATTGGGTGCCTTCAATCGCTCCTAGTGGAATGGCCTTTATGAATAGTGATCTTTATCCAGGATGGAAAGGAAATCTTCTGGTGGGTTCTTTAAAATTTCAATACCTCGATCTGGTTGTTCTTGACAATAAAAAGGTTGTAAGAGAAGAAAAACTAATTGAAGGAATGGGCAGGGTAAGAACCGTAAAAGTGGCTCCTGATGGCTATATATATGTCTCTATTGAACAACTTGGTATTGTGAGATTGGTACCCATAGAGTCTCCAAAATAGTCCATTCATCGCTGTTATTTTTGAGCGGCTAAACTTTAGGGGTTCATATCTTTTTTTACAGTAGGTCAGGGTGCATTATTTTCATTGAAAACATGCCACAAAAAACAATTGTTCCGTATCTTTGCATCTCACTTTTTCAATATCAAATCAGCCATGGAGAAAAAAGTTATTTTGATCATTTTAGACGGATGGGGAGAAACACAAAATCCTAACGTTTCAGCAATCTATAAAGCAAAGACCCCTTTTTTCGATTCTTTGATCGACAACTATCCAAATGCCAGTTTAAGAACAGATGGTTTGCACGTGGGTTTACCCGAAGGACAAATGGGAAACTCAGAGGTGGGGCATATGAATTTGGGTGCTGGCCGAATCGTATATCAAGACTTTGTTAAGATCAATAATGCTGTTGCCAGTGGTTCTATTGCGCAGGAAAAAGTGATTACGGATGCTTTTGAGTATGCGAAAAAGAAACATAAAAAAGTGCACTTTTTAGGCCTTCTTTCTGATGGAGGCGTTCATTCACACATCGATCACCTCAAAGGGCTATTGAATGCGGCTGATGATTTTGGTTTGCAAGATGTCTATGTACATGCTTTTACAGACGGCCGGGATGTAGATCCGAAATCTGGCCTTGGTTTTATAGAGGAAATTGAAACACATATGAATCAATCTACAGGGAAATTGGCCAGCATATGTGGTAGGTATTATGCCATGGACAGAGACCAACGATGGGAAAGAGTAAAACTTTCTTATGATGTAATGGTCAACGGAATTGGAGAAAAGACTAAAAAGGCGGTCGAAAGTGTTCAAAAAAGTTATGATGAGGGTGTAACAGATGAATTCATAAAACCCATTGTTATGGTCGATCAAAACGAGCAGCCCGTTGCCAAGATCGAAGAGGACGATGTAATTATTTTCTTCAATTTTAGAACTGACAGGGGAAGACAGTTGACCAGAGTCTTAACACAAGAGAATTTTCAGGAATTTGGTATGCATACCTTGCCACTATACTATGTAACCATGACGAATTATAATGATTCGTTCAAAAAGGTTTCGGTCGTTTATCCGAAGGATAATTTAATTGAAACATTAGGTGAGATCTTGGAAAAGAATAGTAAAAAACAGATCAGGATAGCTGAAACAGAAAAGTATCCTCATGTTACTTTCTTCTTTTCAGGAGGACAAGAAAAAGAGTTTGACGGAGAAAAAAGGTTGCTCTGTCCTTCTCCTAAAGTAGCCACTTATGATTTGATGCCTGAAATGAGTGCCTATGACATCAGAGATGCCATTGTACCCGAGCTTAAAGCTCAGGAGGCCGACTTTATCTGTTTGAATTTTGCCAATACAGACATGGTTGGACACACTGGTGTGATGGAGGCAGCCATAAAAGCTGCTGAGACAGTTGATTTGTGCCTGAAAACCGTAGTGAATACCGCTTTGGAAAACTGTTATTCAAGCATTATTATTGCTGATCACGGAAACAGTGAAAAAATGCTCAATGAAGATGGAACACCAAATACTGCGCATACAACATATCCGGTTCCTTTAATACTTGTGGAGGGGGAAAAAGAAAATAGTATTGAAGATGGTGTCTTAGGAGATATTGCACCAACAATCCTAGATCTATTAAAGATCGCTCAGCCAGAATCAATGACGCGACATTCTTTATTGAAATAAAAATTCAAGAAAGATAAAATAACGAATTGAGTACGAAAAAGAACAATTAGCCGTTTAAGTATATGTTAAATTGTTTTTAAAGAAAGTCTATTATTTGAATTAAGCAGCTATAATCCTTAGCTTTGATAAAATTTCGAGATGAAAATGTTACCTAAAAATTCTTTGTTGATTGCCGTTGATTTCGATGGTACGATAGTTGAAGATGACTATCCAAGAGTTGGGCCTGCTAAAATTTTCGCCTTTGACACTTTGCTCGAATTACAACAAAAAGGGCATCGCTTAATCCTGTGGACCTATCGATATGGTCAAAGATTACAGGAAGCTGTTGATTTTTGTCAAAAAAACGGTCTTGAATTTTATGCGGTAAACAAGAGCTATCCAGAGGAAAAGTTCGACGGAAGTATCAGTAGAAAAGTGAATGCCGATGTATTCATTGATGATAGAAATGTTGGCGGACTACTAGGATGGGGAGAAATATATCAGCAGTTATTAAAAACAGAAAAACCAAAAGAACACAAGTCTAAAAAAGGTCTTTTTGGGTTTTTCAAAAGCTAAATTTTGCTTTTTAAAATCATATCATATCTCTTTCGTGTATCATCATTAAACACGATTTTGACCTTTACTATTCTAAATTTTTTACTTTTTTACCTTATCTTTACGGGGATTATTAGAGGATTATAAAAAGATATAATTATATCCTTTTTGAAGTTATACACTTTCCTAAAGAAGTCAAATAACTTTATCCAAACCAAACGTGTAAAAAATCCATTTTTATAATGAACTCGACGCAAGCCTATACAATTTTTGAGAAAAGTATTAGAGATTATCACAGCAAAGATCACATTGATACACCTATTGTTAATCCTTATGACAAAGAAGATATCAAACATCTTTTTTACAATAAGAATTGGGTAGATACTGTGCAATGGCATCTTGAAGATATTATTCGTGATCCTGAAATAAATGCCTTGGAAGCACTAAAAATTAAAAGACGTATTGATAAATCTAATCAAGTCAGAACAGATATGGTCGAATTTGTAGATAGTTATTTTTTGGATCTTTACAAAAGCATTTCTGTCAAAAACGGTGCTAAGATCAATACAGAGAGCCCTGCCTGGGCATATGACCGCTTATCTATTTTGGCCCTTAAAATCTACCATATGCGAGAAGAGGCTTCTAGAACGGATGCATCTAATGCCCATAGAAGTTCTTGCGATAAAAAATTACGGATTCTTTTGGAACAGCAAAAAGATCTCTGCACGGCAATTGATGAGTTGTTGGAGGATTTTGAAAAGGGCGATAAATACATGAAGGTATATAAGCAGATGAAAATGTACAATGATGATAATTTAAATCCTGTGCTTCGTGCCCGAAAATGAATTGAAGCAACCTAAACATATCCTGATCATGCGATTGTCGGCCATTGGTGATGTAGCCATGACCGTCCCTGTAGTTTTGGCACTTCGCCAACAATACCCTGAGTTGAAGATCACTGTTGTGTCAAAACCTCTTTTTAAAGCTTTTTTTTCTTCTATACCCGACGTGAATTTTTATGCTGCTGATGTTGAAAATTCCAATTCCGGGCTATTTGGTTTGTATCAGTTGTACAAAAACTTATCCCTGCTTGGGATTGATGCTTTTGCCGACCTGCATGATGTTCTGCGATCAAAGGTTATTAAAACTTTTTTTAAATTAAACAGGATTCCTGTATCATCCTTAAATAAAGGAAGGTCAGAAAGGAAAAAATTAACGGCCCTTAAAACAAAGGAGATTTCCCCCATAAAACCCATCTTAGAGCGCCATGTACAAGTATGCGAAAAATTACAGCTTCCCATATCGTTATCTGATGTAACGTTACTGGATAAAAGAAAAATGCCCCTTGACATTGAGCGAATTACCGGTGAAAAAGTGTCAAAATGGGTGGGTATTGCTCCTTTTGCAACGTATCAAACCAAAATGTATCCTCTAAATTTAATGAAAGAGGCCATCGATATAATCCTTCAGAAGAATTACCAAATTTTCTTGTTCGGTGGAGGCGACAAAGAAGTAGAACAATTAGATAATTTGGCCTCCGTTTCCGATAATTGTATCAATATTGCCGGTAAACTTACTTTTGATCAGGAACTGGCTCTTATCAGTAATCTTGACCTGATGATAAGCATGGATTCCGGAAATGGTCATATGGCTGCCATGTATGGAATTCCAGTGATTACCATGTGGGGGAATACGCATCCTTATGCTGGTTTCGTTCCATTTAGACAACCTCTTGAAAACAGTTTGCTTCCTGATGTAGAAAAGTATCCTTTCCTACCTACTTCAGTTTATGGAAATAAGATTGTTACAGGCTATGAGGAATGTATGAAAACAATTAATCCTGAGATGGTTGTAGAAAAAATATCAATGGTATTAAATAAGTAAAACCCCCCTTATATTGAAGAATTGATTCGCTTTGGATCAATATCTTTTTACAGTATCTTTACTGCATCAAATGCAAACCATGATAAAAATTAAAACCCGTGAGGAGATCGAATTGATCAGAGAAAGTGCCCTTATCGTTTCGATGACTCTTGGCGAAATTGCAAAAGTGATCAAACCAGGAATCAGCACTTTGGAGCTTGATAAAATTGCTGAAGAGTTTATCAGAGACCATGGCGCGGAGCCTGGGTTTTTGGGTTTGTACGATTTTCCCAACACGTTATGTATGAGTCCGAATGAACAAGTTGTTCATGGTATACCTAATAAAGAACCGCTGCAAGAAGGAGACATTATTTCCGTTGATTGTGGTGCTCTGAAGAATGGATTCTACGGTGATCATGCCTATACTTTTGCAGTGGGAGATATTGACAAGGACACGAAAAAACTACTTGAAGTTACTAAAGAAAGTCTCTATCTCGGTGTCAGGCAATTTAAGGCCGGCAGCAGGGTTGGTGATGTAGGTAATGCAATCCAGCAATTCACTGAAGGCCATGGTTATGGAGTTGTAAGAGAGCTTGTTGGACATGGTCTTGGAAGAGAGATGCACGAAGATCCCGAAATGCCGAACTACGGCCGACGGGGCAAGGGAAAGAAATTTCTGGAAGGGATGGTAGTCGCCATTGAACCTATGATCAATTTAGGAACGCACAGGATAAGGCAATTTAGCGATGGATGGACGATCAAAACAGCCGATGAAAAACCAAGTGCACATTTTGAGCATGATGTGGCTATCGTAAACGGCAAACCCGAATTACTATCTACCTTTGACTATGTTAATAAAGCTTTGGGTATTGAAACTAACGAAGAAGACGAATTCAGGGCATCTTAAGCTAGCATTTCATGAAGATCTTTAAATCTGTTCTAAATACTGTTCCTCGCCCTTATTTGATCAAATTGAGCTATTTGGCCAGTCCAATTCTCTCTATCTGGTTGAAAGGTGATCGATATACTGATCCTATTGACGGAAAAAGTTTTAGACGTTTTTTACCTTATGGTTATGGTGAGCAAAGACCCAATGTATTGTCTCCAAGCACACTTTCTTTAGAGCGTCACCGTCTGCTTTGGTTATATCTTAAAAACGAGACCCCTTTTTTCACAAAGCCCCTAAAGGTTTTGCATATGGCCCCTGAGCAATGTTTTTTATCTCTTTTTAAAAAGATGAAACACCTTGACTATACAACAGCTGATCTTTATTCTCCTATTGTGGATGTCAAGGCAGATATTCTCAAGCTGCCATTTGAAGACAATCAATTTGATATCATATTCTGCAATCATGTGCTGGAACATATTGAGGATGACGCTAAGGCAATCAAAGAACTCTTTAGGGTTATGAAATCAGGAGGAATGGGAATTTTTCAAGTTCCTCAGGAAACAGCGAGGGAAACAACCTATGAAGATCATACTATTCAAACACCCGAAGAGAAAGCAAAACATTTTGGGCAATATGATCACGTCAGAATTTACGGTAGAGACTATTTCAATAGATTAAGAGCAGCAGGGTTTAAAGTGGATGAAATAGACTATTCTAAAAAATTGCCCCCTGAACTTGTCGAAAAATACCGTTTAGCAAAAGGAGAAATTTTACCGGTTTGTTTTAAACCTTGATTTTGGATGAGTCAAGGTTTGACTTAAGCGAGCCCTTCACTTAAGTGAAGGGCTCGCTTATATCACAAATATTTACAAAAGTTAACAATTCAAATAAATTTGAAAAAGGAATCTAATTTATTTTAGATTTCTTTAATCGCTGTTGCATTGATCCAGCCCATTTTACCATCCGCGATCCTGATCTTTTTCCAGTTGTCAAGAGATTCTAAAATATGAACCTTGGTTCCTTCATGAAGCTCAAAATAAACTTCACTTGAATTTGTGGGAGCGCTTTTTACCTCAACTTCTGTTGAAAATACGATCGCTTCCGTAGTGCTATCAACATGATGTTTGTTTCTAAAAGCAAAAAACAAACTTATAGTCACAAATATCACTGATAAAATACTGGTAATAAAATATATGCGTTTCTTCCTTGTACTATATGAAAAGTGGTACATCAGAAACAAAACTGCAAATGCAAAAGCCAAACTTACAGCAGTTTTTGCCCAAGTCTCATAGGTAAATCTTAAAACAATTCCATCCATAAACTTTTGCCAAAGACTCCTGGGAAGGGGTTCGATATTATCCAGAATCGTTCTGTTGGCAAATTCCAGATTAAAGAGAATATCCTTATCATTTGGAGCCAGTTTCAAGGCTTTCTCATAATAATAGATCGCAGGGGCAACCTGATTCGATCTATAATAGATGTTCGCCATATTAAAATAAAGAGAAGCAGACTCAAGATCCTGCTTTTCAATTTTCTGATATGCCTGTAATGCCTCTAAATATTTTTCTTGCTGATACAATTTATTTCCTGCTATAAACAAACTATCCGTAGCCTGAGCATGAAGTTGCATTCCGGAACCCGCTAAGGTGCAGAAAGCAACAAGTACAATGTAAAATAAACCTTTCAATCTTCTATTTTTAAACATTTCTCAACTACAATTGTTTATCAATTTTCGCAATAACTTTTTTCGCATTTTCATATTCCAGCTTCATCAATACATCCGTTGATGGCGTATAACGGGCATAGTCGCAATTCTCCAATACCTTACCAAACTCCTCTATGGTTAAGGCATCCACTTTTCTCTTATTCAGAATATCCGCAATTTTCTCCCTTGAAATCTCTGAAGTTTCAACATGCAACTTCGCTTTGAGATAATTGTGAAGTGCCCTTTCCAAAGCTATATAAAATGCTTCCTTCTTCCCTAGCTGTTTTCGAGCCTGTGAAAGATATTTTCTTGCCAACCTATCAGCCTTTCTCCTCTTATTTCCTAAAATATCACTGTCTCTTTGACGTTTCTTTTTTCCTATAAAAATACCCAATGGAATCGATAATAAGGGCAGGATCATCAGAAGGTAAAAAAGATCGGATGGAAAGAAATCCTCATCTTTCATGGTTGAAACAAAGTCAGTTTTTAGTTGAATATATCGAATATCTCCCTCGTTTATAATAACCTCCTGTCTGCTGGAAACCACAGTTTCATCAGATATATCTCTACCCTGTAATGCGTTCAACATGATGGGTTCTGTTTCAACGGAATAATACTTCTCTTCTTTAGGGTTGAAATATGAAAACGAAACTCCAGGAATTTTGAATTTCCCTCTTGACTGAGGAACAACGGCATATTGATCATATACGCTTCCAGAAAGTCCATTTACGGTGGTCCTAATATTTTCCTTGTGCTCGGGTTCGTATACTTCCAAACCGTTTGGGGTTGAGATTCCTGGTAGTTTGACAAGTTTTAGATTTCCTTCACCACTTAATTCAACCTTTATCTGGGCTGACTCATTGGCTTTCAAATCAGTCTTGCTCGGGGTCACTTTGAATATGTAATCACCAACGGCCCCTGTAAAGTTAAACGGTTTGTTTTCTGATGGCAACTCCTTGACCCTGATATTCCTTTTTCCGGAAGTCAAGGTAAAGCTTACATCATTCATCAACATATTTCCAAAAAAATCTCTTCTTCCGATTGGAACACCTGCTGTTATTTCCATTTCCAAGGGCTCTATTTCGAGATTTCCAGATTTATGAGGAATTAAAACTGTCTTTCTAACCACAACATAACGATGCGGTTTGCCTCCATAAGTACCATTCTTTGCAACCCATTTTTTGACTTCAATATTCTGGTTCCAGAAACCATTAAACGATGGAGAGGAAGCTTCTCTTGTGTTCTGAACGTTTACCTCATTGATATCCACATACAATTTAAAAACAACAGTAATGCTTTCACCCACGTATGGAGTCATATCAGAAACCTCTGCTACCAAGTGTACATTTTGCTGGGCAAGATACCTTGGATCGCTCGGATCCTCTGGGATTTCAATGGCGTCAGAAACGCGTATCCGAACGGTGTTGGATTTGATCACTTGATTGTCATAAGTGACAGTAGCAGATGGTATGGTAAAGTTCCCCTTGGCGGTAGGTTGCAGGATATAAGTATAGGTTAATTTATAGGAAGTTTTTCCATTGATGGATGAAAAACTACTCGATTGACTCGGTCCGGCAAGTACTTTGAAATTCTTAAAATCCGGTGGTGTAAAATCATCTCCCCCCTGACGGTCAATGGAGAATTCGATTCTCAATCTTTCATTAAGCCCTAGTTCAGATTTGCTCACAGTCGTTTTAAACGTTACCTGTGCGATGACGTTTTGCGCTGTTATCAGTAGTATCAATATGGATAAATACTTCCCTTTCATTTTTTAAGCTTGCATTCTCGGTTCCTCATAACGATAAAAAGTAACTTTTATTTACCAGTCTTTTTCCTGGTTTACTTTTTTCCCTTTAGCCTTTTTGGCATTTACTTTTTGTTGTGTTTTGTTCTCTTCATTATTCATGGCTTCCAGTAATTGTTCAATCTGTTGTTGACTCAATTGATTTGGCTCAGGCTGCTTTTGCTGTTCCTTTTTATCACCTTCGTTTGGCTGATCATTCTTTTCATTATCATCACTTTCATCATTCTTATTGTCTCCTTCATTTTTGTCTTGATCTTTCTTCTCATCTTCACCCTGATCTTTCTTCTGATCTTTGTTCTCACTATTCTGATCCTGATTCTCGTCTTTATTCTCGTCTTTGTTCTGATCTTTGTTTTGATCTTTATTCTCTTCGTTCTGCTGATCTTTCAGCAATTTCTGAGCAAGGGCCAAATTATATCTTGTTTGCTCGTCATTAGGATTCAACAGCATAGAATTCTTGTACGCGGCAATAGCTTTATCATACTGCTTCTGCTTCATCATCACATTACCAATGTTGTGAAATGATTTCTCTCTGGTATCCTTATCACTTGCGCTCTTGGCAACTAATTCATATTGAGGCAGCGCTTCTTCGAATCTATTCTGTTCATATACTGCATTACCGAGATTATAACCTGCTGTCTCATAACGAGAATTTTCCTTTAGGGCCTTTTTATACTTCACTTCAGCGTCAACATATCGCTTTTGTTTAAACAAATCATTTCCCTTTCTAAGGATCTGCTTTTCAGCCAGTTTTATTTTAACAGGCTCCTGCTTTTTCTTCTCTTTATCCTGGGCAAAAAGCACCATGGGTAAAAGCATCCAAATAAAGATGATATTTTTCATTTTACCTTTCATTAAACAAATTCAATTTTTGTACCCATTTGGTTTTCTTATTCAACAAGAATGCGTCTAAAACCAAGAATAAAAGACCAAAGCCAATAAACCATTGGAACTGATCCTTATAATCGGAAAACTGTTTAGATTCAAACTCTTTTTTATCAGCCTTTAACAAAAGTTCTTCAACGTATTCAATGGTCTTTGAGGTTTTGTTACCATAGATATACTTTCCTTCTCCATTTTGTGCAATATCCTTAAGTGTCTCAACATTCAGTTTTGTGATCACAACTTCGTCTTTGTTATCTTTCTTGTAACCCTGAAACTTTCCATTGATATTGACAGGTATTGGGCCCCCTTTATTTGTTCCTATACCGATCGTATAAGTTCTAATTCCTATATCAACTATTTCTTTCGCAATTTTTCCTGAATTCTCTTCGTGATCTTCACCATCCGATATCACAAAAAGAAATCGATTGGTTTGCGTATCATCGTCAAAAAAGGTTTTAGACAATTCCAAAGCCTCGTTAATTGAAGTTCCCTGCGAGGACACCATGTCAGGACCGGCATTTTGTAAAAACATCTTCGCAGCGCCATGATCTGTTGTGATGGGAAGTAAAGGATAGGCATTACCTGCATATATAATAATTCCAACCCTGTCACTACCCAATTTATCAATGATCTTAGATATGATCTGTTTGGATTTTTCCAATCTGTTTGGAGCAATGTCTTCGGCTAACATACTTTTTGACACGTCAAGCGCGAAAACAATATCAACACCCTGTCTTTTCACTGTTTTAAGTTGAGTTCCCATCTTTGGGTTGACCATGGCAATGATCAAAAATGATAAACTCAATAGCACAAAGATCATTTTTAAAACCGGTTTAAAAACAGATTTTTGCGGACTTAATTCATTCATTAAGGAACTATTGGCAAATTCCTTTTGCTTCTTCTTTTTCCAAAACCAAGTGAAAAAATAAAACAGCAATAGGATCGCAACAGCGATAAACAAGTAAAAATATTTTGGTTCCTCTATTTGATACATATGCGTTAACCTAGATAAAACTTCTATAAACCGTAAATCTCAACAACATCTCCAGTAAAATTAAAAATCCTGCAAACATCAATAACGGTCTAAATTTTTCCTGATAATTATAATATTTAAATTCTTCGATTTCAGTTTTTTCAAGCTTATTTATTTCGTCATAAATGGCTTCCAACTTTTTATTTCCAGTCGCTCTGAAATATTTCCCCTCTGTTTCAGAGGCTATATACTTTAACAGATCCTCATCAATTTCAACAGGAGCGTTTCTAAAAATAAGTTTGCCATTTAAATCTTTGGCTACAGGAAATAGCGCTGTTCCATTCGTCCCTAAACCTATGGTATACACTTTGATGCTTAACTGTTTCGCCAATTCGGTTGCTGTTTTTGGATCGACGAACCCTGTATTGTTAACCCCATCAGTCAAAAGGATAATTACTTTACTTTTTGCCTTGCTGTCTTTTAATCTGTTCACAGCAGAACCAAGCCCCATACCAATGGCTGTACCATCCTCAATCTGACCCCATCTTATTTTCCTGATGGTATTCTGTATGATCGCCTTATCGCTGGTGATGGGAGTTTGTGTAAAACTCTCTCCTGCGTACACAACAATTCCTATTCTGTCATTGGGCCTTTTCTGAACAAATTTACTTGCTACTGCCTTCAATGCTTCAAGTCTGTTTGGTTTTAAGTCTTTTGCAAGCATACTGGCAGAAACATCTATCGCCATTACTATATCTATTCCTCGAGTCGTTTTGGTTCTTTTACTTACCTCAACGTTACGTGGACGCGCCAATGCAACAATAAGGAATGAAATTGCCAAAAGTCTCAACAGATACAATAAGGGTTTTAATTTGGCCCATATATTATTATGTTCAAAACTGGCAATACTTGGCATATGTAAAACTGCGCTGTCTTTCTTTCGTACAAAAAAGTACCAAAGAACCATTACCGGAATCAATACTAAAAACCACAGATATTCTGGGTTTGTAAATTCCAAATTACTGCCCATCATCATCTACTTCTTTTGGTTCTACATTAACGGGATGCAGGATGTCTATAATTCCTTCTGCATCTTCCCTGTGAATTGCAATTTCATTTTGAAGCGGCTTTGATTTGGCAAACTTCACCAAATCAGCTTCCTTTAACAATTTTTGCAATTTTACCAGCGTATTTTTCGGAATATTCAAATTGCTGCTACTGTTGAAATCAGTTATGGTTTCCAATAACTCATCTGTTGTCGATTCTAAAGCGGGAATATTTAATTCACGTTCAATAAAGGTCCTTACAATATCTGTTAGTTCAACATAATACAGTTTGACTTTGTTTTGTGAAATGAGGCCCTTCTCATCCAATTCTTTCAACCTAATTTTAGCTGCATCAAAAGGCGGAATTCTTGAAAAAAGTTCCTCTTCAGTCGGTTTATCCCTTAAAACAAAGTACAGAATCAATCCTATAACAATCAAAAGTGCAATCAGCCCCCAGAAATAGTTAAGGTAATCACTAAACAAATAAGGCTCAGTCTTAATCTCCTTAATGTGGTACATTGGCTGCTTTATGGTGTCAACTGCAACAGTAGACACATCAATAATCACCTGATCAGTTAAAAAGCGCTTATCCTTTATAAAAATTTCCTGACCGGGCAATACATAACGACCACTGTCAAAACTTGTGAGTGTATACTTTTTGATCAATTGATTCTTTAAAGAATCAATCTTATGAGAAGTCACAACCCCAATTCTATTCAAACTATCTGATTCGAACTTTGGAAACCGCACATCTTTGGTCTCATCAACGATGATCTCATAATTGATCTGTTCTCCTATCCTGATCTGGGTAGTATCTATTTTACTCGACACCTGAGCATAACTTGAAAAACTCAGTAGAAAAAACAAAACCACGAAGCACTTTCTAAAAAATACCGCAGAGCGAAAGTTCTTTGAATCTTTAAACGATTCCTCGATTTTATATGTCAGATACACTAAATATCTCATTCTAGAATTTTCATTTTTCAGGTCAATTTTTTTTAATACCTGTTAAGCTCTTCTTTTAAAATATCCCAATAACTTTTTAACGTAACTTTCATCAATCCTGTTATTGATTACGCCCGACCCGCTTTTTTTAAAGGAATCTTCGAAGTAATCAACGGTTTTAAGATAATGTGCGCGATAATTTCCTCTTACCGATTTGGAGTTTGTATTTACAAGCACAATCTCTCCACTTTCAGCATCTCTCATTGGTACCATTCCCAATTTTGGTAATTCTGTCTCAAGTTTATCATATACACGAATACCCGTTACATCATGTTTCTTGCCTACAATCTTTAAAGCATTGTCATATCCGGTATCAATAAAATCAGACAAAATAAACACAATTGCCTTTTTCTTCATCACATTAGAAAAGTAACGTAAGGCATGGCTGAGGTCAGTTTTTTTACTTTTAGGTTTGAATTCGATCAACTCCCTGATGATTCTCAAGACATGAGTCTTGCCTTTTTTCGGAGGAATAAATAGTTCTATCTCATTGGAGAATAGTAATAATCCTACTTTATCATTGTTCTGGATAGCTGAAAATGCAAGTGTCGCACTTATTTCTGTCAAGATATCTCTTTTGAATTGCTGCGTAGTTCCAAACGATTCAGATCCGCTGATGTCAACGACCAGCATCATGGTCAGTTCCCGTTCCTCTTCAAATACCTTGATATAAGGTTCATGATATCGGGCAGTAACATTCCAATCAATTGATCTTATGTCATCACCAAACTGATACTGCCTTACTTCAGAAAAGGTCATACCACGTCCCTTAAAGGAACTGTGATATTCTCCTGAAAAAATATGATCAGACAATCTCCTTGTCTTAATCTCTATCTTTCTTACTTTTTTAAGTAATTCTTTAGTATCCACTTACCAGTATTCTAATTAAAATTCTCAACCCTTCATTCCTTTCTGATGATATCCATCAAGAGCGGTATAGTTGCTGATCAATAAAGTGATTAAGGCACCTCAACCTCGTTAACGATCTTGTTAATGATGTCAACAGAAGTAATATTCTCGGCCTCGGCTTCGTAAGTTATTCCGATCCTGTGGCGAAGTACGTCATGCACTACTGCACGAACGTCCTCCGGAATTACATATCCTCTTCTCTTAATAAAAGCATAACATTTTGCCGCCATCGCCAAATTGATACTACCCCTAGGAGAAGCTCCAAAGCTAATTAGTGGCTTGAGGTCAGCTAAACGATACTCTTCCGGATATCGGGTAGCAAAAATAATGCTCAGTATGTATTTTTCAATCTTTTCATCCATATAAACTTCCTTTACAGATGCTCTTGCCCGGATAATTTGTTCTATAGATACTGCAGGGTTCACTTTATCAAATCCTCCTGCAAGATTTTGTCTCATAATTATTTGCTCATCAGCCATTTTGGGGTAATCGATCACTGTTTTCAGCATAAATCTATCAACCTGTGCTTCCGGTAAGGGATAAGTTCCTTCCTGCTCAATAGGGTTCTGAGTGGCGAGTACCAAAAACGGTTCCTGCAATTTGAAAGTAGTATCCCCTATGGTTACCTGATGCTCCTGCATAGCTTCAAGCAAAGCTGATTGAACTTTAGCAGGCGCCCTGTTGATCTCATCCGCCAAGACAAAATTGGCAAATATGGGACCCTTTTTAATAGAGAAATCATTCTCCTTCATATTAAAGATCATGGTACCAATAACATCTGCAGGTAGTAGATCTGGTGTAAATTGAATTCTGCTAAAAGATCCTTTTACAGCTCTGGCCAACGTATTAATTGCTAGCGTTTTAGCCAATCCAGGAACTCCTTCCAATAAAATATGACCATCTCCAAGCAATCCAATAAGCAATCTTTCAAGCATGTGTTTTTGCCCTACAATAACCTTGTTCATTTCAAGTTGCAGCAGGTCGACAAATGCACTTTCTCTCTCTATTTTTTCGTTGATCAATCTGATATCAACATTCGTGTTTTGTGTATCCATTTATCTTTTTAAATTTCTATTCATTTTTAGACAACAAGGGCAACAAATCTAAGGGTTAGCTGAGTTTTTTCTTGTTAAAATTTGGTTAAAAGTTAAAATAAAAAAACTCGCCAATATGGCGAGAGTTGTACATTAATACTGTTCTTCCTTATTTGGAAAATCACGAGATTTAACATCCGAAATATAGCTTTTGAAAGCATTACCCATTTCAGTGTAAAGATCAAGATACCTTCTAAGAAATCTTGGACTAAATTCATGGGTCATTCCCAGCATGTCATGTGTAACTAAAACCTGACCATCAACACCGTCTCCTGCTCCAATTCCAATCACCGGAATACTAACACTTTCTGCTACCTCCTTGGCCAACTTTGCAGGCACTTTTTCAAGAACTATTGCAAAACATCCCAATTCCTCAAGTAGTTTGGCATCTTTTTTTAGTTTATCAGCCTCTTCTTCTTTCCTGGCTCTAACCGAATAGGTACCAAATTTATAGATTGATTGAGGCGTTAAACCCAAGTGTCCCATAACCGGAATTCCAGCCGATAGAATTCGTAAGATGGATTCTGAAATTTCAGCTCCACCTTCAAGTTTAACCGAGTGTCCTCCTGATTCTTTCATGATCCTGATCGCAGAATCCAATGCCTGTCTGGAGTTTCCCTGATAAGTACCAAAAGGAAGGTCTACCACCACCAGAGCCCTTTCAATTGCCCGCACTACTGAAGAAGCATGATAAATCATCTGATCTAGGGTTATGGGCAAGGTCGTTTCATGACCGGCCATAACATTTGACGCAGAGTCACCTACCAAAATAATATCTATTCCTGCATGATCAACAATCTTTGCCATGGTATAGTCATAGGCCGTCAGCATGGCTATTTTTTCACCTTGCTTTTTCATCTCAACCAATGTTTTGGTTGTAATTCTCTTGTACTCCTTTTTCACTGTGGACATAATTAAGGTTTAGCAAGGCAAAAATAACGATAATTTCCATTCAATAACCGAGCCATTTGAAGATATTTTATCATCTTATAATCTACCCGATCAAGATTATTCTATTTAACTACTTTCACCAAATTCGGAAATATGGCCGGAGCAAAATTCTTAACGGGTTCATATAAAACCGATTTTTTGACCTTTTCTTTTTCAACAAATCGAAGTGACGTGTTGATTTCGTTATAAACGATCAATACAATACTTAAGATCAAGGCGTACTTTAAAAACCCGAAAATGGCTCCAACCATTTTATTAAAAAACCCAAGAGCTATGGTCTCAGCAACTTTGGTCATGGCTTTACCCAATAAAACTAAGGCTATCAATATGATCAGGAATGTACCGGCAAAGGAAACAACCTGAATCATAGATTCGTCCCAACTCACACTATCTTTGAGGAAATCTCCCAAAAAATAGGAAAAATGAATAGCTCCGAAAACTCCTAGAACCAGTCCAACCAGCGTAGTGACCTCTACAAATAAACCCTTTCTAAACCCATTGACCGTACCAAAAATCAGGATAATCCCAATAATAATATCTATCGTATTCATATCTGTATTTAACTTTTCATAATTGTAATGTTCTCATCTATATAGACCAGAATTTTGTCAAGCACCTTGTAATTCAATTTTTGTAAAACTACGGCATAATTATCGATTTGAAGCTGGTGACTTTTATTAGGTTTGCCCGTTTTATAATCAATCACTGTTACATTTTGTTGTTCTATTATCAGCCTGTCCGGAATAATTACCTGCCCCGATTCAGTCAGGATCTCTCTTTCGTTAATGATCATGAGACCAGGCTCAAAATATGGCCTGAGTATGGGGTGTTGAACAATACTCAAAACCAGATTACGAATGTTGTGTAATTCTTCTTTTCGCAATATTCCTTTATTGACAAATTGTTCAAGTACTTGTTCTACATCATTCTCCTGTTCAATTCTCTCCATCATTTCATGTATCAGATTTCCGTATCCAATAGCTTCAGCCCGTTCTGTATCCCATAGTAATTCTGAGTTGGCCACAATATGAATCTGATGATCGCTCCATGAACTACTTACAAATTCCTGCTGAATTTCAGCCAGTCCTGTCAAGGTCTTCTTTGTCACATTCCTTTTTTTATCACCAAACTCATACGCTAAAAGGTTTTCTTCCCAACGTCCCTCATGTGTCAGAAAATCTACAAACAACTGTGTACTTGTGCCGATTATATCATTCGATTTTTTTAGCTCCGAAATAACATATAGCTGTTCAACGGCTCTGGTCAAACAAACATATAAAAGATTAAAGCTGTCCAGTTCCTTTTCCTTCCGCTGCTCTTCAAAAATACTTGTTCCATGTTCGCCAGTCTTTTTGATACCTGAGGAAGCATCGACCAAAATACTATCAAAATCATTAAAGTGCTCCTCTTTCAAATCTGAATACCACGCTTTAGGATCTCTTTCATAATAGAGATCAAGGTTATATGGAAAAATCACAACTGGAAATTCAAGTCCCTTTGACTTGTGAATAGTCATAATTCGAACGGCTTGCAAGTCGTCTGAGCTAACAATGTTCAATTTCTCCTTTTTCTCCTCCCAGTAAGCTATAAAAGAAATACTTTTCTGAGACTTCCTCTGCGTATAGTCGAATACAAAATCCATAAAGAATTGTATAAAAGCATCTGAAACAGTCGTTAATCGAAAACTTCTGATTATATCTTCCACCCCTTCAAAAATCGAATACTCATTGAATCTACGGGCATTGTAAAAAACCTGGTACCGTTCGAGCTCCTTAAATATTTCATCTGATCTCCTTTGTATCAAATTTGCCAAAAAATCATGCCTTTCTGACGTAATTCCCAAATGGTCGTACAGAAAATTTAATACGGTAAATTTCGCGTCATCATTATTGTCATCAGCAAGCATTTGTAATAAACCAATGATAAAATTGACCTTTATATTGTTCTTTATCAGTAAAGTCTCAGAACTTACAATATCCATTCCATGATCTGTGAGATACCTGGCAATAGCAACACCTTCCTTCTTCTTCCTAACCAATATGCAAATTTCATTAGGATTAAATTGTTCTAATAGTTCAACAATAGTTTCATGCACCAATTGAGGATAAACTTCATCTCTCAATTCGGCATTTTTCAAACCTTCCATGAATTGAAGACTAACATAACCACCCTTTTTCGAGTTTGTCTTTTGAGTATTTCCCAAGCTGTACAAATCTCTGTAAGTTTCGTTGCCAAAGTGCTGTGATATACGTGTAAAAAAACGATTATTGAACCCTATTATTTCACTGAGGCTACGGTAATTTGTATCAAGATTTTTCGCAATTTTTAAGGTTTGAAAGGGGTTGGCACGATAGTCGTTCTGATCTGAAGATAAATCGATAAACTGCTCCGCTTTACCACCTCTCCAACGATAAATTGCCTGTTTTGCATCACCCACCAACATTAATCCGGCCCCTTCAGAACTCAGGGCATTATCGATTAAAGGAATCAAATTTTGCCACTGTAAGACCGAGGTATCTTGCATTTCATCAATAAAAAAATATTTGAATCGTTCTCCTAATTTTTCATAAATAAACGCTGCGGGCTCATTGACAAGGTGCTCACTAATCATTTGATTGAACTCAGCATTTAATCTGATATTATTGTTTGTTTTGATCTCTTCCAGGGCTTGATGAATCGTGTTGATCACCGCTAGTGGAACAAGGTTTTTCAATATGAGTTCATTCAATTTAAATTTTTCGAAAATCTGACAGGCATTTCTGTAAAGATCTATCAATTCATCGGCAATACTCTCTATCGCTGAGCTAATACTTACCGGCTTGTTTTTGCCATAGAAGTTTCTTTGTGCAATATTCCTTGCCAAACTGCTCTCTTTATTAAAATCAAGATATTCAGGCTGTTGCATCATCTTAAGAAAAAATTTAGGAAACTGTGATCTTTGAAAGTCTGAATGATCAATGCCCTTATCTCCTATCAAATTCAACGCCTTAACTGCGATATCCTCAAGAGACTTTTTGTATACCCTTTGTTCCTTTCTCAATTTGCCTGAGAGGCCGGAAAAAGATGACAGATTATTTTCAGCCAGCTTATGAAGTTCTTGAGCATGATTTTCATTCAAAATAAGTTTTGAAATATCAAAAAGATCCCTGCTTACATCCCAAGACTTGTCTTCAAGTGTCTTCTCTTTTGAAAATGACACCAAAAGTTTTGTCAACTCCATATCAACCCCGATTCGCGACAAAACTGCATCAACGGCCTCCTTTAAAATAGAATCAGTATCAAGCTCTACCTCAAAATCAGAAGTTAGCCCAAGATCAAAAGCAAAAGACTTGATCAGTTTGTTGGTAAAACTATCAATGGTTTTAATATGAAAAGACGCGTAATTTTTCAGAATATCCTGCAGCCTTTCCTTTGATCTGAGTTGTAACTTACTACGGTCAAGTCCTGTTTCAGAAAGCAGCACAAGCAACATATCATTTTGCTCGTCTTCTTTATTCATGATAGAAAATCTTAGCAAATTCTCAAGTATCCGGTCCTTCATTTCAGTCGCGGCCTTATTTGTAAATGTTATGGCAAGTATCTGCTGATACAATCTTTGATCAGGATTCTTTAAAATAATCTTTAAATATTCCTTAACCAGTGTAAAGGTTTTCCCACTGCCAGCAGAAGCATTATAGACCTGAAATGTAGAAGCGTTGTTCAACAAGTATATTTTTGAATAAAAGTAATGAAAATGGCCTTAAACAAGACCGGTTTACTTTAAAAATTCTAGCTGCTTTTGCTAAAGTTATGACCTGTTTATATCAATTGGCTTTAGGAGCAATGTTCCAACTAAATCCCGCCGAAATATAATTCATGGTATAATTAAGGCCCGTTCCAAATGAAAAATCAAGCTGAAAATTATCTTTCAACAAATACGTAATTCCAGAGTCAATATTAGCAAGAGGTTCATCAAAAAGGCCAATATTACCATAGGGTTCAATATATATTCCTGCCTTCCTCGTAATTTCAAGACCTAGTGCCACAGAATATGTTAGAAAACCATCATCATATCCAAAATAATTAAACCCAACATTATATCCCAAACCTACCTTATCACTTAATTGATGAGAAAAGCATAATTTATTTATGGTTCCCACCTTCTCAAAAGATACTTCCTTAGTGCCAATAGGTAGTATTACATGAAACAATAATGCAATTTCTATATTTCTGTTTTCCTTTTTAAACAACTGAATTTTTGCTCCTAATTCAAGATCTGTAATTCCCGAAATTTCCTCTAAAGTTTTTTCATCCTTTATATTCACATATTGATTCACCACTCTTATTTCTATTCCTTTTGTAATTCCATATCGGAATAAAGTGCTCGGAACAGCAATTTCACGTAAAGAAATTTCATCTTCTTCTGCATATTTGAGCAGCATGCCGCTTTCAATTTGTAAATCAGTCTCCGTTTGTTTATTTATTCAGCGAGTATCCTCCAGATTTGAGCTACTAAAAAAGTGATTATAAAACCCATGACCACTGGTAAAACGGAGGCGACAATTGTCCATTTTGCGCTTTTGGTTTCCTTGTATATTGTATAGATCGTGGTACTACATGGATTGTGTAATAAGCTGAACAGCATTAGATTAACAGCTGTTAATAAGGTCCATCCACCAGCTCTTAGAATCTCCCCTGTGTCAGAAATCGAATCCAATTCAAACATTACTCCTGCTCCTTCTCCTCCTGTCATACCAGTAACCAAAACTGTTAGCATCAAAATAGTTGGAATGACAATCTCATTGGCCGGAATAGCAACTATATAAGCCAATAGTATGACTCCATTTAGTCCTAGCAAAAATCCAAATCCATCCAAACTTTGAACCGTCCATCCCGCCAAACTTAAATCACCAATATGAATATTGGAGATGAGCCAGATCAATGCTCCGGCAGGAGCGGCAAAAACAATCGCCCTCCAAAGAACAATCATTGTTCTGTCAATCAAGGAGGTATAAATGGTCTTCCAAAACCTTGGAGGTCGGTATGGAGGCAATTCTAAATTAAAAGTAGAAACTTCTCCCTTGAGCACTGTTCTCGATAGCCCCCAGGAAACCAGGAACATAAAGGCGATTCCAAGTACAGCAATTCCAACCACCGCCAACAAAGAGGCAAGACTTGAAAAAGATTTTGGAACCAGTGCTCCAACAAAAATTGTCGCGATCAAGATCTGGGTTGGCCAGCGGCCATTACACAGTGAGAAGTTATTAGTGATGATAGCGATTAATCGCTCTCTTGGACTATCAATTATACGCGTGGCAACAACACCTGCAGCATTACAACCGAATCCCATACTCATGGTAAGGGCTTGTTTACCATGGGCTCCTGATTTTCTAAAGAGGTTGTCCATATTGAACGCAACTCTGGGCAAATATCCAAAATCTTCCAACAAAGTAAACAAGGGAAAGAAAATAGCCATTGGAGGAAGCATCACTGCGATCACCCAGGCTACCGCCAAGTATACCCCATCAAGCAAAAATCCATCAAGCCACCAGGGTATCCCTATGGCGGCAGATAAATTTTTAAGGAAGGGATGGAAATCGTCCAGTAAAATATTCGCAAGCATGGCAGAAGGATAATTTGCTCCTTCAATGGTCAGCCAAAGAACAAGGCCCAGCAGCAATAGCATGATGGGAAATCCCCAGATTCTGCTTGTGACGATCTCATCAATCTTCCGATCGATCCTAAACTTGTTTTTTTCTGAAGTCTTACTGACAGAACTTTCAGCAATATCAGATGCATCTGCATAGATTCCTTCAGCGAGAAGGTCGTGAAAATCTTCACCAATCTTCCACCTCAGCTCATTCGTTAAATTTAAAATTCTATTAGCAGCTCCTTTTTCCATATTAAACTAATTCTCCTGTTTTTAAAGCCTCAATGATCCGGTTATCACCTTCGAGCAAACGTAAGGCTATCCAACGGCTGTTGGGAATATTTGGAAACTCCGATTCGATTTCTGCACTCAATTTAGTAACCGCCTTTAGTATTTTATTCGGTACATTCTTAATTCTTCTGGGCTTACACACAAGCTTACCAGAAGCAATTTCATCAACCGTTTGAATAAGATCAGGAATACCCCGTTGATATCTTGCACTGGTGGCAACAACCGGAATTCCCAATTCACGGGACAACATTCTTGTATCAATTTCAATCTCATTTCTTTCTGCCTCATCCATCAAATTAAGACATAAAACAGCTTTGTCTGTAATTTCCAGAATCTGCAATACTAGATTCAGGTTGCGCTCTAGACGACAGGCGTCAGCAACTATTATGGTCACATCAGGTTTCCCAAATAGAATAAAATTTCGCGCCACTTCTTCATCCTGCGAAGTTGACAAGAGCGAATAAGTACCCGGGAGATCCACTAATTTAAATTTTTTGTCGGCATAGAAAAAGGCTCCTTCTGCTCTGGCGACAGTTTTTCCCGGCCAATTCCCGGTGTGCTGTCTTAGTCCTGTCAAAGCGTTAAAGACCGTGCTTTTCCCAGTATTAGGGTTCCCGGCAATAGCGACAACATAATCAAAATTACTTGTGTCAACTCCAAGTTTCTTAAGTCCTTCTGAATTATAATGGGCACATGAGTCACATGCGAGATCTGTTTTTTTAGACATAACTATAATTTATTAATAAGAATTTTTGAGGCCTGATCATTTCTCAGTGCAATACTGGTTCCTTTAACCGCATAGGCTACGGGATTTTTCATGGGACTGTTAAGATCTATTTTGATTTCCGTTCCTTTAACAAATCCAAGATCCAGTAATCTCCTTCTATTTTCTCCACGGCACTCCTTAGACATCCCCACGATCTTTGCCGATTCACCTTCCAGTAAACTGGACAATCTAACTGTGCCCTCATCTTTAACAACATCCTTTTTCAGTTCGGCAACAGTTATATTAGCGGCAACAATAGGAGCCAGAACGAATTCTTCTCCTTCCGCATAAAAAACGATACGTTCGTTATTTCTTTCCTCTAATCTGATGATCGAGCCAATATGAATATTTTCGGCAAGAATCTGTCTGTAAATAACGTCTGGTTCATCTTCAATATGAACGATTCTACCTAGGCTATTTACCGACATGGATGACAAGGGTTCCCCTTCAATTTCCTTCAGTATTCCAAGGGTGTTCGGAATTGGATCTCCATGCGGATCATACATCGGATTTCCTAATTGATCAGCCAATATATCTGTTTCTTCATGACTCAAAACATGTTCCATTTCTTCAGCCCTGTCATGCCATTCAGTTTTATCAAAGCCAGTCTTTTCGGCCAGGTACTTTTCCCATAACCTATGCACCCTAATTATTTTTAGGGCATACTGTCTTCCTTCTTTTGTCAACCGAAGCAAATCACCTTCAACCTTAACCAACTCATTGACCGACATTTTATGAATGGCTTGTATCACATGGCTGTCTTTTATCTTAAGTGAATTGGTAAGTACAGTGATGTCAATTTCGGCTCCATAACTCTCCAGGCGGTATAACTGCTTGAGAATGTCTTCCATTACTGTCTTTTCGTTTGACTGCCAATTGATTTTTAGCAACCAGTACCATCCTTTGACCGGTCGAAAAAAAGCCCAGATCAATACTGAAAATCCTATAAAAATTAAGAGAGCCGTTAGCGGGTTATAGGTCATCATTTGACATTTTTTAAACAAAGGTTGTCGGCTATATTACTAGTAATTACCAACCTATGTGTTTTTGTTTCTATATGATACGAATTATCAAAAGGTTCTATGTCGATCACCCTGATCTTATCACCCAAAGCCAGGTTTTTCTTGTTAAGATATTTCAGAAAAGTTGCTGATGAATCTTTTACACCAACAAAAGTTCCGGCAGAACCAATCTTCATATCTGATATGCTCATTGATTTACTCAGAATGATCCTTCCGTGAGCATCGGGAATAGGATCTCCATGAGGATCGAGTTTAGGATACCTTAAAAAGGCGTCAAGCTTATTTATGAGGAGTTCTGATTTCACATGTTCCAATTGTTCAGCGATGTCATGCACCTCATCCCAATTAAATTGAAGTTTTTGAACCAAAAAACACTCCCACAGCCTGTGCTTCCTGATTACCTTCAAAGCGCTCAACCTCCCCAATTCAGTTAGGTAGACGCCTTGATACTTCTTATACACCACAAGGTCTTTATTGGCCAGTTTTTTTACCATATCAGTTACCGAAGATGCTTTGGTCTTGATTTTACTTGCGATAAGATTGGTGCTGACTTCATTTGAAAAATCCTTTTCAAGAGCATAAATAGTCTTCAAATAATTCTCCTCTGCCTGTGAATACATGTTAATTTTTTTGGCAAATATAAATATTATTTTAGATATGTCTAAATATTCTTGATTTTTTGATGTGGGGAGCCTTAAAATGAAGAAAAACTCCATTGCTGAAATTCTCATATAAAAAAGAAGAGTAATTGATCAGTAATGAGCCCATGATATGAGGGTATACTAATCATAATAGGCCTATTCAAATGATTCATTGAGGCTCAAAATTGGGTTATTGCATCTCAAAAATAATTATTTTAAGTGCATTACTTTGAGAATGGCTTTTGTGAAAGTCTCCTGATCTGTTGAATCAGTATCAATTGTTATTGATTCATCTACAATTCGATCTACCTCATGCAGTGGGAAGGCCAGGCCGGTAGCTATTTTCCTCAACACGGAGACCTCCTCAATTTGAATGTGATGATCTGCCTTGATCATAATTAATAAATCATACAATCTTTCAATCCGTTCTATACAGTTGATATGTGCAATGGTGGGGACACTTTCAGGGAATTTCAAGATCTTCTTAAAATTTTCATCAGTGATATTGTACTTTTTAGATACTTTCGTGAGAAACGCTATTTCTTCGGGTGAAATTTGATCATCAGATATTGCAATGCGAACAATGTTCGCAAAGTGACTGATGTTTCTTCTATGCCCTATGCCTAGATATAGATCAGAAATACCCATAAAATAACTGTTAAAGATTACCTCTAAATATACAAAATTTTGATCGAAAAATTGTAAGTTTTCGTTGAAAATTCATTTAATTATCTGATCCATTACACCTATCTTTGCCGAAAAGACATCATCTTGAGTAAGCAGGTCATTGCTGATCTTTATAAAAATTTTGACAAGGTCAAGGAAATTGTAACCGCTGTCAAAAGTGACGACAAGCAAATTGAAATTACCAATTTGGCAGGATCATCATTGTCTATGGTGATTTCATCCGTGTATCAGGATAGCCAAAAACCCTTGTTAATGATTTGTAATGACAAGGAAGAAGCAGCTTATTATTTAAATGACCTTGAACAATTATTGGATGCCGGAAACGAAAGCAGAAGAGATGATGTGCTATTCTACCCTGGTTCATATAGAAGACCGTATCAAATTGAAGATACAGATAATGCCAACATACTTTTAAGGGCTGAAGTACTTAACAGGATTAATTCTCAAAAAAAACCTGCCCTTATTGTAACTTATGCTGATGCACTTTTTGAGCAGGTTATCACAAAGAGTGAATTAAAAAGAAATACCCTTAAGTTGGCAGTTGGCGATTCACTTTCGCTGGACTTTATGCATGACTTGCTACATGAATTCAAATTCAACAGAGTTGACTTTGTGATCGATCCTGGCGATTTTGCAATCAGAGGAGGTATCATTGATGTATATTCCTTTTCGAACGACCAACCTTACAGAATTGAATTTTTTGGTGACGAAATTGATAGCATCAGAACCTTTGATTTGGAAACTCAGCTTTCAATTAACCGATTGAACAAGATCGATATCATGCCCAATGTTGAAAACAAGTTTCTCGAAGAGAAGCGGCAAAGTTTTCTCAAATACATCTCCTCTAAGACAGTCGTCTTTATAAAAAATCCGGAGCTGAACAATGCCCGTCTTGACAAGTTATTTGACAAAGCAAAAGAGGCCTTTGCAAACCTTAAGGGCGAGATCAGACATAGCAATCCGGAAGAATTATTTAGTACAGGTAACCTGATACAGGAACAATTACTCGATTTCTCATGTGTTCTAATTGAAAATAGATCGGGTACAGAATCGAAAAGAAGCATAAACTTCAATACCATTCCACAACCTGCATTTAACAAACAATTCGATCTGCTTATTGAAACTCTAAATGAAAATTCTGCAGATGGAATTACCAATTATCTCTTTTGTGATAATGAAAATCAGGCCAAGAGGTTCCATGACATCTTTGATGATCTGGAAAAAGAGGTTGTATATGAGACCATCACAAACCCTTTGTATCAAGGCTTTGTTGAACGTGACCTGAAAATTGCCTGTTATACTGATCACCAAATCTTTGAGCGTTACCACAAATTCAGATTAAAAAGCGGATTTGCCAAAAAACAATCTATTCAGTTAAAGGAATTGACAAATCTTGAAATTGGTGACTATGTGACACATATCGATCATGGAATTGGTAGGTTTGGTGGTTTGCATAAAATTGATGTGGAAGGTAAAAAGCAGGAAGCCATTAAACTAGTCTATGGCGAAAGAGATGTGCTTTACATCAGTATTCATGCCCTGCACAAAATAACTAAATATAACGGTAAGGAAGGGAAGGCTCCAAAGATCCATAAACTAGGTTCCAATGTTTGGAAAAACCTGAAACAAAAAACCAAGGCCAGAGTCAAGCATATTGCCTATAACCTTATTGAATTATACGCAAAAAGAAAATTGCAAAAAGGATATGCCTATCAAAAGGACAGTTATTTACAGCATGAACTGGAAGCAAGTTTTATTTATGAGGATACACCTGATCAGCTAAGTTCCACTAAAGCCGTAAAAGCAGATATGGAAAAAGATCAGCCGATGGACAGGTTGATTTGTGGAGATGTTGGATTTGGAAAAACGGAGATTGCGATCAGGGCAGCATTTAAAGCTGTTGACAATGGCAAACAAGTAGCAATTCTTGTACCCACTACAATTTTGGCCTTTCAGCACGCCAAAACTTTTAGGGAAAGATTAAAGGATTTTCCTCTTAGGACTGATTATTTAAACAGGTTCAGAACAACCAAGCAACGAAAGGATGTTTTGGAGGGCTTGAGTGACGGAGGCATAGATATCGTAATAGGCACGCATCAGTTGGTGAGTAAAAGCGTAAAGTTCAAAGATCTTGGCTTGCTTATCATTGATGAAGAACAAAAATTTGGCGTCGCCGTAAAAGACAAACTAAAAACCATAAAGGAAAATATAGATACGCTTACCCTGACAGCAACACCTATTCCAAGAACATTACAATTCTCTCTTATGGCGGCCAGAGATCTTTCGGTGATCAAAACACCTCCCCCAAACCGACATCCAATAGAAACCCATGTGATTCGATTTAGTGAGGAGACGATCAGAGATGCTGCTCGTTATGAAATTCTAAGAGGCGGACAGGTATTCTTTATTCATAACAGAATTGAAAATATCAAGGAAGTTGCCGGTCTTATTCAGCGACTGGTTCCCGATGCTAAAGTGGGTATAGGTCATGGCCAAATGGAAGGCAAAAAGTTGGAACATCTCATGCTTCAATTCATCAACGGAGAATTTGATATTCTGGTAAGTACAACAATCGTTGAAAGTGGGCTGGATGTACCAAATGCTAATACCATTTTTATTAATAATGCCAATAATTTTGGATTAAGTGACCTGCATCAAATGCGGGGCCGGGTTGGACGGTCAAATAAAAAGGCTTTTTGCTATTTGATCACTCCTCCTTATCATATGATGACCGATGATGCACGAAAAAGGATCCAGGCACTTGAGCTGCATTCAGAATTAGGAAGTGGTTTCTATATTGCCATGAAAGATCTTGAAATACGTGGTGCAGGAGATTTACTAGGTGCCGAGCAAAGTGGCTTTATCAATGATATAGGATTCGAAACCTATCAAAAGATCCTTAATGAGGCCATTCAGGAACTTAAGGAAAATGAATTCAAAGAACTCTATCATCAGGATGAGGATCAAATCAAGGAATATGTCAAGGAAGTGCAGATTGATACAGATTTTGAGATTCTTTTCCCAGACGACTATATCAGCAGTATTTCTGAAAGGCTAAGCCTTTATAAGGAACTCAGTGATCTTGAAACAGAAGAAGAGATAGAAAGTTTTGAAAAGAAATTAGTAGATCGCTTTGGAGAACTTCCCATTGAAGCCGTTGATCTTCTAAATTCTGTAAGGTTAAAATGGGTGGCTCGAACGCTTGGTCTCGAAAGGGTCATTCTAAAACAGAAAAGAATGATGGGCTATTTTCTTGCTGACCAGCAAAGTGACTTCTATCAAAGTCCATTCTTTACGAAAGTGCTTTCTTATGTTCAGCAGCATGGAAAAACTTGTGTGATGAAAGAAAAACAAACTAAAAAAGGACTCAGATTGCTAATCACTTTTATTCGGATTGACAGTATTGAAAGGGCCTTAGAGACACTTCTTGATATTTAGTTAACTTCTTGTTAATAAGTCGACTCATATTTTAAAGATTGACTCTTTGTTAAATCCTAAATTTTCGTACTTTTTTAAAAAAATTAGAAGTAGCCATTGCAAAGCTGCCTATGAAAAATTAACCATTTCAAGATTAATTGATATGGTCTCGCCTAAAAAAGACTTATGAAAAAAAGCACGACAAAGAAAATTTACGTCTTAGACACTTCTGTTTTACTATTTGATCACAATTCCATCACCAGTTTTGAAGAGAATGATGTTGCCATTCCGATTACGGTGCTGGAGGAGTTGGACCAATTCAAAATCGGGAACGAAACCAAGAATTTTGAAGCCAGGGAAGTGATACGTTTTTTAGATAAGCTTTCAGGAAATAATGGTCTAAATACCTGGATTAGCCTTGGTAAGGATAAGGGTAAGATTAAAGTGATCATGGATGAGCTCACTTTGGATAGACTGGACGCAGAAGAGATTTTTGGGAGCACTAAAAATGATCACAAGATTATTAATGCTGCAATCTCATTGCAAAATGAAGAAAAAGAGCATACGATTATTCTCGTTACAAAGGATATCAATTTAAGGATAAAGGCGAAGGCCATTGGTATGGTTTCTGAAGATTACGAAACTGGAAAAGTGAAAAACATTAAAAAATTCTCCGAAGGTCTCCCCGTCATTGACGATATAGATGCAAGTATTATTCAAAATATCTATCAGAAGAATCAGGTAAAGGAAAAAGGTATCTTGGGTAAGGAAAAAATAACCAACGGGTATTATATTCTTAATAATTGCACAAATTCTGTTCTTGCAAGATACAATGGAGTTACCGACGCCATTGAAAAAGTCGATAAAAAATATGTTTTTGGTATCAAACCCCGTAATGCTGAACAAACCTTCGGGCTAAATGCCTTGTTAAATGATGAAATCAAGCTAGTAGCTCTTGAAGGTGTGGCAGGAACTGGTAAAACACTACTTGCGCTGGCCTCTGCTCTGGAGCAAAAGAACAAATATGATCAAATCATACTTGCCAGACCAATCATTCCGTTGAGCAATAGAGAAATTGGATTTCTACCTGGAGATGCTGAAGATAAGATCTCTCCTTATATGCAGCCTTTATGGGATAACCTTACTTTTATAAAGAATCAATTTAAGGCCAATGAGAAAAAAAGTCGTGTGTTACAGGAATTGCAGGAATCCGGATTGCTAACCATAACAGCACTTGCTTTTATTAGAGGGCGTAGTTTAACCAATGCAATCTTTATTGTCGATGAGGCCCAAAACTTAACACCTCATGAGGTTAAAACCATCATTACACGTGCCGGAGAAGGCACAAAAGTAATCTTTACAGGAGATATTAATCAAATAGATACCCCGTATATGGATGAACATAGTAACGGACTCACTTATTTGATCGACAGGTTAAAAGGAAAAGCGCTCTTTGCCCACGTCAAACTGGAAAAAGGAGAACGATCTGAATTGGCCAATTTAGCAAATGAAATGCTTTAACAATTTTCCTGACTCAGGGGTTCACTTGGAGTGAACCCCTGAGTCTTTTTATACTTTAGAACATTTTTTGTTACAAAAAGATCATTGATTAGTCATAAGAGAAATCCCTATCATGAAAAAAATATTTTTGTTATTGATCATTGTTACTTTCTCTTCTTGTGCCATAAACTCTTCTTTTAATACTTTTTATCAAGATCATGAGGATGACTCAGAATTTTCCTTTGGCCTTAACAGCTCATTGATAGCGAATTTCTTACCGGGTGATAATATTGAAGATCTCAAACCCTTATTGAAAAAAGCCAAGCATATTCGTATTCTTGTGTTTTCAGAACATGCAGAAGATAAAACTGAAAAATTCGACAAATTCATCAATAGGTCTAAATTTGAAAAAGCAGTCAAAGTAAAAAGTAATGATGATAAAATTGGTTTTTTTATACTTAAGAGAAACAAAAAAATAAAAGAAATAGTACTTGAAATTTCCTCTGGAGATAAACTCGTATTGATTGGCTTAAAAACGAATCTGACCCAAGAAGATTTGGAGAAAATAATCAACGGTTCAAAGTCAGATAAATCGGTTATGTAACATCAACTTTTCTAACCATTCTTTAAAGGAGCAAGGGGGAAAATCTTTTGACGTAAACTGCGAAAACTTCAAGGGCTCCACCTATTACAACTTCCTGTCTCTTTGTATAAATGGATCTAAGCGCCCATTTTGCAAAAAATTCAGCTCTTAAACTGTCAAAAAAACCATGTAATGCGTGTTTAGATGCCGAATAAGAAGAACGCCAAGGTGTCCCTATTTTTACTACAACGCTAGTGATGGCAACAATATGTCCGCTTTTTTTTAACAAAATAAGGCAGCAATGCTTTTGTCAAAGCAATTGTTCCAAAATAATTGACACTAATATTCATTAGGCTTACGCAGGCGAAACAGATGAAATCAAATTTTGAGATAAATTGTACCTTTGTCAAAAATATTACATGAAGAAGATCCTTTTTTTTATCACATTTATATTTTGTTTTTCACTTCAGGCCCAATTTTCCATAAAGGGAACCATTGATCCTGATCATGACTATTCATGGATTCTGTTGTATAAAATGGAAAATGGAGACCAGACTTATGTTGACAATGCTGACGTGGTGGAAGGACAGTTTAAGTTTGAAATCAACGACAGTGAACCCTCAGGAATATACAGGGCCTATTATCAAATTGAAAACAGTTTATACGTAGAGTTTATTTATAATAAAGAAGAAGTGGAATTTTCTTTTGATCCGAATAATCCTGATAATTCAATTTCCTTTTCTCAGTCAAAAGAAAATAATATTTATCAAAACTATTATAATGAGATAAAGTCTAATCAGCAAAAGATTGACTCCATCCAGGTATTGTATTTTAAATCTACCGAAGAAAGCCAAGATTTGAACTTAGTGAAGCAATATAAAAAATTTCTAGGCGATTTAAATAAGGTTCAAAGTAGGTATGAAAAAGAATCCAAGGGAATGCTCGCTAACCATTTTATAGTTTCCAGTACCCAATATAACGCTGAAAATCCTCATAAAGAGCCTGATAGTTATATGGAGGCCATTAAAGAGCATTTTTTTGACAACATGGACCTTTCAGACGAAGAATTAAGTCACTCCACTTTTGTCAGTGACCGACTGCATGATTATGTCTTTTATTTGAACCAGGCAGAAGATCAGGTTTCAGAGAATGCACTTCAAAAAAATGCTATTGAAAAAGCATTGCAATGGATCGGAACAGACATAGAATTGTTAAGCAGTTTTGAAGGAGACTTGTTAGAAGGATTTCTTTTGAATGAAAATGTTGAAATGATCAACTTTGTCAATGAGAATTATTACAAAAATTTACCTGCTGAAAATCAAAGTGATGTATTAAATAAAAAAATTGTGGGTACCCTTAAAACCGCTATCGGGATTACCGCAGCTGATTTCAGCTGGAATGAGGAGGGTGTGAATAATTCTCTTCATACGCTAACCGGAACCGATTACTATATTGTTCTATTCTTTAGCTCAAATTGTCCGCATTGCCGGATGGAAATTCCAGAATTTTACAAGTTTATCATCGGGATTGAGAATATAAAAGTGGTTGCAGTTGGTCTTGAGGATGAAAAGGAAAGTTGGGAGGCCATGACCAGCACATATGTTGAATTCATTAATATTCTTGATCTTGACAAATGGTCCAGCCAAAAAGTGAAAGATTATGGTGTTACCGCAATTCCTACATATTTTGTATTGGATGTTGACAAAAAGATTTTGGCCAAACCCGGAGATTTTGAGGAGTTGAAATCAATGTTTGAAACAAGATAGAGTGGCTTATAAACTTAAGGTTACCAATCAAAAGAAGATAAAAAGTCTTTAGAAATGGTAGAACGCATCTTCCAAATGAATGATTGAGGTCCTTAGGTCATTTTTAATGATTCCTATCACATCAAAACGCACCTCCACATCAAGTTCTTCCGTCTCAACATAATGATCTATGGCCTTCGTCAGTAATTTGATTTTTTGAGCTTTTACAAAATCCTGAGGTTCGCCAAAGTAATTGGTCGATCTGGTCTTTACCTCCACTATAGCCAGAACACTTTCTTTTTGAGCAATGATATCTACTTCGGCCTTTTGAAACCGCCAGTTCTTTTCTCTTATCACAAAACCCTTTTTGACAAGATAATCCAATGCCAGTTCTTCTCCAAGAATACCGAGTTCATTATGAGAAGCCATACTTTATCTAAATCGTATTCTAGCCTTCGTATTGCTAACCTTCATGTCAACATAACTTCCTAATAATAAGGTTCTGTTATCATCCACATGACCCGCGGGAAAATCGAATACAATTGGAAAATCTGTTCCTTCTGCGGCTTCAAGGACAATTTCTTCAAGAGATTTTCCAAAGGGGTTGCCTTTATTCGGTTTTAGCTTAAATTGTCCAACAATTATCCCCGAACAATTCTTAAAATAGCCGGCTCTTTTTAAACTGATCATCATACGATCTATATGATATAAAGCCTCCCCAACATCCTCAATAAACAATATTTTTCTATTCATGTTCAAATTAGTGTCAGAAGCCAGCATGCTGTAAACAATTGACAGGTTCCCCCCAACTAATTGTCCTGAGCTTTCACCCGTTCGATTGAATTTTGACGAGCTCAGTTTGTATTGTAATTTCTTTCCGAACAGGGTTTGATAGAGGGTTCGAATGGATTCCTTTTGCACAGGGTCTTCCAGATCCAGTGTCAAGGGCATCTGTGCGTGAATTGACTGATATCCCAATTCGTGTAGCTTGTTGTGCATAACAGTGATATCAGAATATCCAATGATCCATTTTGGATGCTGCATAAACTTTGAAAAATCCAGATCATCAATAATACGGACCGAACCGTAACCCCCTCTTGCGGCCCAAATGGCTTTGATACTGGGATCGTCTAAAGCCTTTTGCAAATCCTCCAGTCTTTCTTTATCAGTTCCTGCAAAACTGTTGTTCTGTGAAAGTAAATGGTTCCCAAAAAAAACAACCAAACCCCAGTGATTCGCCAACTCTATCCCAGGGTCAATTGCAGATCTCTCTCTAACTTTTCCGGCAGGTGACAAAATAATGATCGTGTCTCCCTTTTTTAAATAAGATGGCCTTATAAGATCTCTTGTGATGATCTTTTGTTCATCATTCTGAGCCTGGCTATTAAAACTAAAAATTAAAAGAAATAGAAGAGGAAACAGTTTTGGATTTAATATAGATAGCATCTTGAATTTTTTGATAAAAATAGAATTTAAAATCTATTTTTTGCCTATCCCCATTCAAGTATTGAGCAAAGCCCTGATAAATGAAAATAAAGGATGACATGTTTTCCCTTTTTCTTACTTTTGTGGTCTTAATTTTTACAGATGCAAGATCCTAAGAGATATACGATAACTGCCGCATTACCCTATACAAACGGACCTGTTCATATAGGTCATTTGGCAGGCGTATATGTTCCCGCCGACATATATGCCCGATACCTTCGCCTTAATGGCAAGGATGTAGCATTTGTTTGCGGATCTGATGAACATGGCGTTCCCATTACCCTTAAGGCTAAAGCCGAAGGCATTTCACCACAACAGGTAGTGGATAAATACCATAAAATCATCAAAACATCTTTTAAGGAATTTGGAATCACTTTTGACAATTATTCCCGAACGTCCGCTCCGGTTCATCATGAGACCGCTTCTGAATTTTTTAAAGACCTCTACGATCACGGAAAGTTTATCGAAGAGACTTCAGCACAACTTTATGATGAAGAGGCCAAACAGTTTCTAGCCGATAGATTTATCATTGGAACTTGCCCGAAGTGCGGTTATGCAGAAAGTTACGGAGATCAGTGTGAAAATTGCGGAACAAGTCACAATGCCAAAGACCTGATCAATCCTAAATCTGTCATTACGGGAAATGTACCTTCACTCAAGGAAACGCGGCACTGGTATCTTCCTTTGAATGAATATCAAGACTGGTTGGGTGAATGGATTTTAAAGGGTCATAAAAATGATTGGAAAGCCAATGTGCTTGGCCAGGTAAAATCATGGATAGATGATGGTCTAAAACCAAGAGCTGTAACCAGAGATCTCGATTGGGGAATTCCGGTTCCGGTCAAAGGAGCTGAAGGAAAGGTTTTATATGTGTGGTTCGACGCTCCCATTGGATATATATCATCAACCAAAGAATGGGCAGAAAGAACAGGAAAAAACTGGGAGCCCTATTGGAAGGATAAAGACACGCAACTCATTCATTTTATTGGCAAAGATAATATCGTTTTTCACTGTATCATCTTTCCCGCCATGTTGAAGGCACAAGGGAGTTATATTCTTCCCGAAAATGTGCCGGCGAATGAATTTTTAAACCTTGAGGGCAACAAGATCTCAACCTCAAGAAATTGGGCCGTTTGGCTACATGAATACCTTGAGGATTTTCCAGAAAAACAGGATGTTTTAAGATATGTGCTTACAGCAAACGCACCTGAAACAAAAGACAACGACTTTACCTGGAAAGATTTTCAGGCAAGGAACAATAATGAACTTGTAGCCATCTTTGGCAATTTTATCAACAGGGTGGTCGTACTAACCAACAAATATTATGAGGGAGTCATTGCTTCCCCACATGGATTTACCGAGACAGATCAACAAACTCTTGAACTAACATCTAAGTATCCAGGTATCATAGAAAAGTCGATCAAAAGGTATCGATTTAGAGAAGCTCTGTCTGAACTTATGAATCTGGCAAGGCTTGGTAACAAGTATCTCGCAGATGAAGAACCCTGGAAGCAGATCAAAACGAATCCCGAAAGAGTTGACACCATTATGTTTGTGGCCCTTCAAATCGCCGCTGCTCTTGCTGTTCTTTGCGAACCTTTTTTACCCTTTACAAGTAAAAAACTAAAAGGGATTCTAAACATGGAAGACCTTGAACCCTTGAACTGGAATTCAATCAACCCAGAAAAAAATCTGTTGTTGTCAAAGCATCAAATCGGTAAGGCCGAATTGCTTTTTGCCAAGATCGAGGATAACGACATTCAACAACAGATCGACAAGTTGGAAGCCACCAAATTAAGCAACGCTGAAGTGATACTCGAACCTCAAAAGGAAACCATAAATTTTGAGGATTTCACAAAGCTGGATATCAGAATAGGAACCATCCTCCAAGCCGAAAAAATCCCAAAAACAAAAAAACTTTTAAAACTAACAGTGGATGTTGGCATCGATGTAAGAACCATAGTGAGTGGTATTGCAGAAAGTTTTGACCCGAAAAAAATCATTGGTCAAAAAGTGACGGTTTTGGTAAATCTGGCACCTCGAAAACTCAGAGGCGTGGAAAGTCAGGGGATGATCCTGATGAGTGACACTCCCCAAGGAAAACTTACGTTTATAGAGCCCGATGGAGATACAGTTGTTAATGGAGAGAAAGTGAGCTAAGATTTCAACCGTTTCACATTAAATCATGAAGCAAGCTATTTGTTTCATGTTTTTTTATGCCCTAAATTGAGCTATCTAAAAAATCCTTGTCAACCTTTTTAGTAATTTTTACGTCTTTATATATATAAGGCCTTTTAGAAGCATGTCAAAAGTCATTAAAATAAATAACGATTCACATTTAATCAAGCAGTCGCTTCTTAAGAAAAGAAAGGCGCAAAAACTGTTGTTTGATAAATACGCGCCTAAAATGCTGAATTTATGCGCCTATTATATTAAAGACTTACGACAATCTGAAGAAATCATGTTGAGTGGTTTTTTTAAGGTGTTTACAAAACTAAATCAGTATTCAAATAAAGGAAGTTTTGAAGGTTGGATCCGAAAAATAATGGTGTTTGAGTGTATTTCTTATTTACGTAAAAAGGATGAACTCATTTTCACCGACAAAATTGAAATTTTTGAAACTATAGTTGAAAATGAGGTTGAACTAAAAATTGCCGTTGAAGATCTCCATAACTATATAAATGAACTACCTGAAGCTTGCAAAATTGTTTTCAATATGTATGTAATTGAGGGATATAAACATAGCGAAATAGCAGAGATTTTGAAGGTTACTGTTGGAACTACCAAGACTCAGCTATTTAGGGCAAGGAAGGCATTGAAAGAAATGATCTCCTTAAATCAAAAAAAAGTACTATGAAACAACATAATTACAAGGAACAACTTCAAAACAGGACCATCAAACCATCTTCAGATTCCTGGGAAAAGTTAAATAGAAATTTAACTGAGCATGAAAAAAAAGAGAAAAGAATAAATCCAAGGTTTTTCAAAGTTGCTTCAGTTATATTGATTTTTATCTCAGTTGGATTTTATTTTTTGAAACCCGATAAGGAAATAATTAATGCTCCAATCATTGTTTCTCCATCTTTAAAAGAGAATTTGAACAATCTTCCTGAAATTAATGATGTCATTGACACTGAAATTGCTGTTTCTCCTGAAATTTCAACAATCAAAAAGCGGCCCATACTTGAATCAAATAAGAGTGAAGCCAGTGCAGAAGAGATTGCTTTTACTGTGCCTGCTGATAAGAGTAAGGTTTCAATAAATAAAGTTAACGATACAGTAACAGAAGCCATTCTAATAACTGAAATACTTAATTCTGAAGAACAATTTATCGATGATGAAGTTGAACAATTATTAAATAAATCAAAAATAAAATTAACTGTAAACGGTCAAATTTCATCAAAAAAAATAGTAAGTGCCAATGCTCTATTGAATTCTGTTGAAGAGGATCTATATAAAGATCTAAAACAAAAATTGATCGAGAAGATAGCAAAGACTCTTAAAAATCCTAGAGAAGTAGTCACATCACGAGAAAATTGATTAAATGATAACCCCATTATGAAAAAAATACTGCTTATAGCATTCTTAATTAGCCAAGTTTTTGTGTGTCCACAAATTTTGGCGCAAGAAAAAGAAAAGACATATGAAAAAGAAGAAGCTTTAGAACAAAAGAAAAAGGAAATAATTTCTGAAGAAAAAGAAGTACTTAAAGAGGAAGTAATAGCGATAAATAAACGATTCAATCATGGCGATATTACATCTGAAGAAGCCACTAAATTAAAAGAAGATGCTTCTGAAATACATGCCTTAAATATTGAAAACAGAATAGCAATCCTAGAAAATGAAGCAGCCTTATTAGCTAGAGCCGGTGCCACCAAGAAGAAAACCGATACAATTATCGTCGTTCACGAAGATATCTCCCGTGTTGAAATTAAAATTTTTGACGATGAAGACCCTCTGGTTGATATCTATTATGGTAAACAAAAAAAATATGACAAAAGAACACATTCGAATCTATTAGTTGCCTTTGGTTTTAACAATGCTATTATTGAAGGGCAATCTATCGACAACTCACCCTATAAAATGGGGAAAAGTAAATTTTTTGAAATGGGTTGGACATGGACCACAAGGGTCCTTGAGGCATCTAATGCCATTCGTTTTAGGTATGGCTTTGCCTTCCAGTTCAATGGCTTAAATCCAACGGATAACATGTATTTCGTTCAAGATGGAGAATTAACTTATTTGGAAGAGTTTCCTGGAAGTTTAACTAAATCAAAACTTCGAATGGACAATTTGGTAGTACCCATTCATTTTGAATTTGGTCCTTCTAAAAAAATCGATAAAGGAAGTTATTTTCGATTTTCCACAAGAAAAAAATTCAAATTTGGTATTGGAAGTTATTTCGGATTTAACATGCGAACACGCCAAAAATTAAAATATTCTCAAAATGGGTCGAAGCAAAAAGATAAGATTACACAAAGCTATAACACAAGCAATCTTATTTACGGTTTAAGTAGTTATATCGGTGCTGATGATTTTTCTTTCTATGTGAAATATGATTTGAACAAAATTTTTAACGATCCAAATCGCAAGGAAAATAATATTGCTATTGGTTTGCGACTCGATTTATAAGAAATACAAGCTAAAGACCCAATGTTTAATTTTTCATTGGGTTTTTAAATTTCCGCCTTATTTTATCTCCTTGAAACTATACCTTTGTGTTTTCCAATTTTGACACATGCAATTATTAAGTTTTATAACTTCAAAAACGAACCTTCTCTCAAAAGGAGTTGAGAATACCATTCAATTATTAAATCAAGATTGTACGATTCCGTTTATTTCCCGTTATCGAAAAGAGCATACAGGAAATTTAGATGAAGTTCAAATAGGCGACATAGTTAGGTTTAAGCATCTCTTTGAAGAATTAGAAAAACGTAAGATCTCTATTTTAAAAACACTTAAAGATCAAGAAGTTTTAACAAATGAACTTAAGGCTAACATTGAAGCCACAGGTGATTTAAATACTCTGGAAGACCTCTATCTTCCTTTTAAAAGAAAGAGAAAGACAAAGGCTGAAAAGGCCCGAATAAATGGATTAGAACCATTGGCCAAGATCATCATGAGTCAAAAACCTTTACAATTAGACGAAATTGTAAGAAAGTATACCTCATCTGAGATCGACAGCACAGATGCTCTTGAAGGGGCACGACATATCATAGCCGAATGGATCAACGAAAGAACCAGTGTTAGAAATCGAATTCGTTGGCATTTGAACAAATTTGCGAAGATCCGAACCAAAGTAGTGCAATCAAAGGCAGACAGTGATAAAGCCATAAAATTTAAAGATTATTTTAATTGGGAAGAAGAACTAAACTCTTGCCCTTCCCATCGTTTACTCGCCATTTTAAGAGCAGAAAGAGAGGGATTTTTAAGAGTCCATATTGAACTTGATAAAAACCGGATCATTGATGAAATCAAAAGAAGAATCATAACGAGTACAGACGAATGTGCAAATCAAATTTCTCTGGCCGTCGAAGATGCCTACAAAAGATTACTTTTCCCTTCTCTTTCGAATGAAATTCTCCAAGCAGCAAAAGACAGGGCAGATGACAACGCGATCAAGGTTTTTTCCAAGAATTTGAGGCAGCTGTTATTGGGGGCTCCATTAGGTGAAAAAAGGATTTTGGCCATTGATCCTGGTTTTCGATCGGGCTGTAAATTAGTTTGTTTGAGTGCTCAGGGAGCACTTGAGTACAATGAAAATATCTATCCTCATGCACCTACAAACGACAGTAAAGGAGCCATCAAAAAGCTAAGTTCATTGGTTGATGCCTATAAAATTGATGCCATAGCCATTGGAAACGGTACAGCTTCACGTGAAACTGAAAGTCTGGTCAAAAGAATTCGTTTTAATAAAGAGGTGGAAGTATTTGTGGTCAATGAGGCCGGAGCTTCTATTTATTCAGCTTCGAAAATTGCCCGTGATGAATTTCCGAATTATGATGTTACTGTAAGAGGTGCGGTTTCTATAGGACGGCGGCTTGCTGACCCCTTGGCCGAATTGGTTAAAATCGATCCAAAATCTATCGGGGTTGGTCAATACCAGCATGATGTGGATCAAAGTAAATTGAAGAACAGTTTAGATATGGTTGTGGAAAGTTGTGTCAATACCATTGGCGTCAATATTAATACTGCAAGTGTTTCATTGCTAAGCTATGTTTCTGGCATCGGTGAAAAGCTGGCCGAAAATATTGTTGCTTACAGAAAAGAAAAGGAATCTTTTATATCACGCTCCGACATAAAAAAAGTAGCGAGATTGGGCGAAAAGGCATTTGAACAAAGTGCCGGCTTTCTTAGAATCAAGAACGCAAAGAACCCCCTTGACGACTCCGCTGTTCATCCTGAACGTTATGCACTTGTTAGTCAAATTGCGAGGGATGCGAACAAAAGTGTAGCCGAACTTATAGCTAATAAAAATATTCTCCAGCAGCTCGATCTTACAAAATATACAACAGATGAGATAGGGCTACCAACTTTAAAAGATATTGTAACAGAACTGGAAAAACCCGGACTCGATCCGAGGGAAAAAGCAAGAGTATTCAGCTTTGACCATAATTTGAAAACCATTGATGATCTTCGGGAAGGTCAGTTGCTCCCGGGAATTATTAATAATATTACAAATTTCGGTTGCTTTGTGGATATCGGGATCAAAGAAAACGGCTTGATCCATGTCTCTAATCTGTCAGATACCTTTGTCAAGGATGTAAATGAAATCGTGAACCTTAATCAGCAGGTGATTGTAAAGGTCTTGGAAGTCGATAAAAATCGAAAACGTATTCAATTGTCACTACATTCAAAAAGATAATCACTACTTACAGATCGGTTAAAGCAAGTTCCACAGCTTTTTCAGCATGAATTTTAGTCGTATTAAATAAGGGAAGATCTAGATCTTCCGGTTTGATTAACAAAGGAATCTCTGTGCATCCTAAAATGACACCCTGAGCTCCTTTCATTCTTAGATCTTCAATAATGCGTAAATAAATATCTTTGGATTCCCTTTTTAAAACTCCTCTGACCAATTCCTTGTAAATAATGTCATTTACCAGTTCCCGATCCTTTTGTTCCGGAACCACTACCTCGATGCCATGACCCTTGAGTATGTTTTTAAAAAAATCCCTTTCCATGGTAAATCTTGTACCCAGTAAAGCTACTTTATCAAGCTGTGCCTTTTTGACTTCATCTGCTGTGACTTCCGCAATATGTACAATCGGTATTTTTGTGTGTTGTTCTATGGCCCCGACACTTAAATGCATCGTATTTGCACATATCAAGATGAGCTCCGCTCCAGAGGTTTCTAGGGATTTAGCTCTTTTGATCATAAGATCATCCAGACTTTTCCAATCATCTTTCCCTTGTAAATATGCAATTTCAGAAAAATCAACTGATTCGATCACACAATTTGCCGAGTGCAATCCTCCCAGCATAGCTTTTACTTTTTTATTAAGGAGCTGATAATACAAAAGTGTTGATTCCCAACTCATGCCACCTATTAATCCTATTTTTTTCATCGCTTCACCGTTATGGTTAATCCAGTACTAAATATAAATGAAATTTTTAGCATGACAAGCATCTGATCGGGAGTTGTAAAATAGGTGCCAGAAACAAAAAAATAAGTATCTTGTTGCTTTTAAAACCCTGTATATGAAGCGCCGATTTGTCAAAGTCCATTCTGTCTTCCTGATATTTTTATTCTTCCTTAGCGCAGTCAACGCTCAAGAGCCAACTTCTAAAAAAGACAGTGTTCCTGTTGTTCAAGACCTGATCAGCATTGGCGAAATTTCAGAAGAGTCAGAAAAACTGGGGCAGCGACTCCTCAAACTAAAAGGTGCGCTTGACAAGAGCGAAAGAATTTCCGAAATAGATTCAATTGTAGAAATTGCTTCCCCTGAAATAAAGGAATTGGTTGACTCCATCATTTTAAAAAGGGAAGATATTACCCTTAGAGATCTAAAGGTTCGGAAAGTTGAATGGGCTAATTACAAGTCTGTATTGAGTGAATACCAAACTGTTGTAAAGAATCGATCTGAAGAAATTAGTAAAATTATTAATGATCTATTTTATGATTTAAATCGTTGGGAACTTACTAAAAAGGAACTTGAAGAGAGAAGCGAATCTAAAGATGTAGGTGAAAGTATCGATGGCATCCTTGAATCCCTGACAGGGATCATGAAATCTGCCCATAAACGGCTTGACTTGATCTTTTTGACTCAGAAAAAAATTACGGATCTGGTATTGATTGTTGATGAGGAGATCGCAAATATCGAATTTGCCGAAAATCAAAGACGAAAGGATTATTTCGCTCTTGACAGTCCCCCTATTTGGAAGGGTGGTCAAAGTGTTGAAACTAATGACAGTATCGCTCCTGCAGCATTAAGCTCCGGAGAATTGATAAAACAAGGCATAAAACAAAACAGAAAACAGTTTCTTGGTTTTTTTCACTTAAACATTAAAACTTTTGTCTTACAAGTCATCTTCTTGATCCTCTTACTTGGGTTTTTAATGGCAGCAAATATCAAGTTGAAAAAAAATATTTTAACCTTACAAAGTCCTATTGAGCTACAGGCCAAAACAATTCTTAAGAACCCCATTTTAACAACCCTTTCGGTTGGCATACTGGTTTCTGCCTTTTTCTATGTTTCCATGGTTCCTGCTTATGCAGAATTTCATATACTGATTGTTTTATTTGCAACAGTACTGCTTCTTCCCAAAGTCACTGACCGTAAATTCAGTACCTTTCTCTGGTTGCTTTTTGCGGTTTATCTATTGAACACTTTTGAAGCCTTTATAGGAGTAAAAGCCAACTTAGTTAGATGGCTTCTCATTCTTGACGCCATACTTCTTATTATGTCTTTATTTGTTGGCAGAAAAATAGTCATCTCGAATCCGGAAAAATTCTCTCAAATCTTCAAACTCTTTAAGTTTATTTCGGTTCTTTATATGATCCTTCTTGTACTTTCTATTGTCGCGAATCTAATTGGAATGGTAGCCTTATCAAATTACATCACCAAGGCTGTGATCCTATCACTAACATTTGGAATGATTATTTACCTGGCCGTAAAGGTATTCACAAGTATTTTCATTCTTATCTTCAAATTCAGAACTTCGACGAATATTCAAACGATTACGGCAATGGTAAATGCCACTCATCAGAGAATCAGGCCATTATTTAATTTCGTAGGGATTGTTTTCTGGTTGTTTTTTACCATTTCTGGTTTTGAATTATTTGACGTTTTGGTGAATTGGTTCGAAGAATTAATGGCCCTGCATTGGCAAATCGGGGAAATGAACATATCACTTGGGGGTATTCTGTCTTTTATTGGAATCTTTGTTTTAACCTTGATCATTGCAAAGATGGCCGCAGCTCTGTTTCAGGATGAATGGATGGTCAATGTTTTACCAAGAGGTATTGCTCCTGCCATTTCACTGGTATTGCGCATCGTTGTTATTGTGGTGGGGCTATATGCAGGGTCCTCTGCCGCAGGAGTGGATCTAAGCAGTCTTGGCTTTATCCTTGGAGCTCTTGGAGTGGGTATTGGGTTTGGATTACAGAATGTGGTCCTTAATTTTGTTTCCGGATTAATCCTCGCTTTTGAAAGGCCGATCAATTTAGGGGATACTATTGAAGTTGATATGGAAATGGGGGTTGTAACCAATATTGGTGTTCGGTCAAGTAATATCAGGGCTTATTCTGGTGCTGAAGTCATTATTCCAAACGGTGATCTGATCTCTAAAAAAGTGGTCAACTGGACCTTATCAAACAGGAATCGAAGAAGTAAGATCCCAATGAAAACATCTCCTGGTGCAGATCCGGAAAAGGTAATCGAACTGTTCAATAAAATTGCTTTAGATCATTCCAACACCAGTGCTGAACCGGCTCCCAAAACTTATTTCTATGGGTATGGGCCCGACGGTAACTTAAATTTTGCTTTGTTATATTGGACTACCTTGGATACCTTAAAGACAGACAGTCATATCGCCTTGCAAATATTTAAAGCATTGAAAGAAGCAGGAATTCAGGCACCTGCACCTGTGAGGAGGATAATTACCAACGATTGATTCTTTTTCAATAAATGCCTTCCAGTTTTGGGTTCATAAGGCTGAACCACAAAGGAGGAATAAAAGCCAGTACCATCATTCCCGGATACCCTGTTGGCATTTGAGGACTGTTGGGAAGTGATTCCAACACCTGGTATTTTTTACTGGCTTTATAATGATGATCTGAATGCCTTGAAAGATTAAAAAGCATCAATCTCCCAATCTGATGATCTGAATTCCAGGAATGCTGATGTTTGACTCGCTCATATCTTCCCTTTTCATTTTTAGTTCTTAATAAACCGTAATGCTCAATATAATTTACTGTTTCCAGCAACAATATGCCTATCACAGCAGCAAGGACAAATGCCAAAAGCACCTTGGCGTCAAAAAAGTAATAAATTGCTAAAAGCAACATGATATTTGCAATGGAATAAGAGATCATTCTATTCGATAAAGAAAAAATGGATTTACCATTTCGTTTCACTCTTTTGTTTTCAATCTTCCATGCTTTCGCATAACTCCCAAAATGGGATGTGATCCAAAAAGAAAAAAGAGATTGCCCCCTTTTAGCTGTAGCAGCATCATTAGGTGTTGCAACTTCCCTGTGATGTCCTTCATTGTGATAAGGAAGAAAATGTGTATTGAGTGACGTCAATAGCAAAACCTCCCCTAAGAATTGTTCCCCTCTCGATGCACGGTGTCCAAGTTCATGACCTATGTTGATTCCCAGAACACCACATAACAGCCCCATGGCAAAAACCTTACCAACAAAGCTCACCGAACCCATTGGAGTGAGTTCAATAACAAATAGAAATGAAGTTAGCATTAACAATTGCACAGGAACCGATACATACAATATCCAATCATAGATCCTGCTATTCTTTTCTTTGAGCAGTGTTTCCTGATCAAAATTTTTCCTGTTGGGGGTTAAAAAAAGTTCGAAAAGAGGAATGAGAACAAACGAAAAGATAATCGGAGAAAACGTTCTCCAGCCATTTCTGTTAAAAGCAAAATACACTCCCAAGGGAAGAATATAAACAAATAAGTATTTAAGTTTTCTCATTATTTCTTTAAGAATGACTGGAACCCATAATCTACGGACTAAGGTAAAAATAAAAATTCAAAGGGTTCTTATTGAAATTTCGATCCATTAACTCATACCATATCCCTGTATATTTTGTTTAGCGTCTTGTTTTTCAAATGGATATGTCGTACCTTAGAAAGGTGAAAAGTTATAAGAATATCAATGACCCTCAACGCAGTTTTGTGGCCCCTTATGTGGATAAACACAGTGGGAAAAATGAATTTTTTGCTCAGCTCAACGAACTTATCAATTGGGACCCTCTTTCTAGAAAGCTTAAAATGATCTATACCAAGGGACTTACAGACAGAGGAGCCAAAGCTTATTCGCCACTTTTGCTTTTTAAAATGCATTTGATCTCCAAATGGTATCAGCTATCAGACACCCAAACAGAGGCCATGGTCTATGACAGTATCTCGACACTTAGATTCTGTGGATTGACTATTGAAGATAGTGTTCCCGGACATAGTACCTTGAGCAGGTTTAAAAAAGAACTACTGGATGATGGAGCCCTTAAAGATCTTGAGAAGGACTTTGAGGACCAATTAAAATCAAAAAATCTTATAATTCAGCTAGGAAAAGGAAGAGTGGATGCCAAAATTTCATAGCAAAACAAAGATGACAACAATAAACCCCTATTTAACTTTTAATGGAAATTGTGAAGAAGCATTTAACTTTTACAAATCAGTATTTGGTGGAGAGTTTAGACATATTGGAAAATTTAAAGATATGCCTAAAGACCGAAAATACCCTATTTCCGATTCAGATAAAAATAAAGTAATGCACGTTTCATTTCCCATCAGTAAGGAAACTATTCTAATGGGCAGTGATACCAGTGGAGAATGGAAAGAAAGGTTTAATCAAGGAAATAATTTTTCGATTTCAATCGAAACTGATAGTAAAGACGAAGCTGATAGGCTCTTTAATGAACTTTCTCAAAATGGACTCATTATTATTTCAATGAATAAAACCTTTTGGAATTCCTATTTTGGCATGTTTACAGACCAATTTGGAATCCAATGGATGGTGAGTTATGATCAATGATTTAATGAAAAATACAATAGAGTGTTAAGATCCTTGTAGAGTCACTACAATTCTTCTCAATCCACCATGATTTCTATGCTCACACAAGTAAATTCCTTGCCAGATACCCATATTCAGCTTTCCATTTGTAATGGGTACTTGTAATGAAGCTCCCATCAATGAAGCCTTGATATGGGCCGGCATATCATCAGAACCTTCATAGGTATGTACATAATATGGCGCATCTTCTGGAACCAATTTATTCATATGACTTTCAAAATCAGTTCTCACCGTTGGATCAGCATTTTCATTAATCGTCAAACTCGCTGACGTATGTTTGATAAACAGCTGCATCCATCCGATGTTGATTTTCTTTATTTCAGGTACTTCTTCCAAAATTTGACCTGTGATCAAGTGAAATCCGCGAGGATGTGGATCTAAACTGATCTCTTTTTGAAATGATTTCATAAATGACTCTTTTAGGTACCCACTAAAATAAGGAAAAGGAGTTTAAACATTTAATCTTATAATGCCTGAATGCTATAATGATTGAATAGGCTATTTCTATTTACAATTTTCAAGAATCCTCTCATTGTATCATTATAGCATTCTAGCAATATACTTAGCCCTTAGCTCCTAAAAACAGAATCTCATTACAAACAACTTCTGTGATATATTTTTTATTGCCCTTCTCGTCATCCCAGGATCTGGTGGTGAGTTTTCCTTCCAGGGCCACTTCCTTACCTTTTTCCAGATAAGACTCTACAATATCGGCTGTTTTATTCCATGCAATAACATTATGCCATTCAGTTTCATCAATTTTTTCACCATTTGCATTTGTGTAACTGTCATTTGTTGCCAATGAAAACTTTGCCAGTTTTCTTCCTGAATCAAGAGTCTTTACCTCTGGGTTCATTCCTAAATGTCCAATCAATTGTACTCTGTTTCTCAATTTGTTCATCTTGTTAATTTTAATGCCCGTTTATTATGAGCGGTTAAACTTCTTGCAAACCTGAACTGATTCGCTTCTGCAAATTTGTGACTAGATAATCAAAAAGTTTGCCTGATAAACATTTACTTTCGTATGTAATTGAATGTAGTCGTTTGTAAACGAATAATTTAACTACCTTTAAAGAAATCAATCCAGCCTTATGACACGATCCTGTATCCTTTTACTATTTTGCTTTACAAGTATCACCTTTTACGCTCAAGAATACACCAAACAAGATACCTTAAGAGGGAGTATCACTCCCGAAAGGGCCTGGTGGGACCTTTCTTATTATCATCTTGACATCGCCGTTGACATCAATAAACAAAGCATTCAGGGTACCAATACAATTACATATAAAGTCCTCAACTCAAATGACCTTATGCAAATTGATCTACAACCGCCTATGCAGATCTCCAAGGTAACTCAAAGTGGTAAAGAATTGAATTTTACCAGAGATGGAAATGCATATTTCATTCAAATGGGAAAAGAACAAATAGCAGATCATATGAATGAAATCAAAATTCATTACAATGGCAAGCCACGCGTTGCTCCCAGGCCACCCTGGGATTCGGGAATGGTCTGGGAAAAAGACAGTTTAGGCAATCCTTTTGCGTCGAGCATAAGTTGGGGAGCAGGATCGAGCCAGTGGTGGCCTTGTAAAGATCATATGTATGACGAAGTGGACAGTTTAAAATTCAGTATCAACGTAGATCGAGATTTAGTTGCAGTTGGCAATGGTAAACTACTGAACGTTGAAAAGAAAAAAAATAAAACTAAAACTTATCATTGGTTTGTTTCCAATCCAATCAATAATTATGGAATTAATTTCAATATTGGTAATTATGCGAATTTTAAGGAGGTTTATCAAGGTGAGAAGGGCCCATTGGAATGTAGCTATTATGTATTAAAACAAAATTTAGATAAAGCCAAAATCCATTTTAAGCAGGTGCCTTTAATGCTTGAAGCCTTTGAGCATTGGTTTGGCCCATATCCTTTTTACGAAGACAGCTACAAACTCATAGAAGTCCCGTACTCAGGCATGGAGCATCAAAGCGCCACAACGTATGGGAATCAATATACTAACGGCTGGTATGGAAAAGATTTTAGGAAATCTGGATATGGCGACAAATTTGATTTTATCATTATTCATGAGTCAGGTCATGAATGGTTTGCCTGTAATATCACATTTAAGGATATTGCAGACATATGGATTCATGAATCATTCACTACCTATTCTGAGGGCCTTTTTGTAGAATATCACTACGGGAAGGCTGCTGGTGATACCTATCAACGGTCAGTAAGAAATGAAATATCAAATGACAAACCAATCATTGGGAAATATGATATTAATGACATTGATTATTCAGGTGATGTTTATAATAAGGGTTCTGCCGTTTTACACATGCTCAGGCAACTGGTAGACGATGATGAAAAATGGAGAAACATTCTTAGGGGCCTGAACAAGCAATTCTATCATAAAACAGTCAGCAGCGAGATGGTTGAAAACTATATCGCTACCGAATCCGGGTTGGAACTGGATGTTTTCTGGGATCAATATTTAAGAACAACACAGGTTCCGGTATTCGAATACCATTTTTTTAAGGGTCAATTTTCCTATAGATGGACCAACTCTTTAAAAAACTTTAATATGCCCTTAAAAGTTTTTCTAAACGGAAACGAAATGTGGTTATCTCCCTCAAACAAATGGCAAAGCAAAAAAATAGAAATAGATAAACTAGACTTAAAAGTTGATCCGAATTTTTATGTTCCAGTCTTTTACAGCAATGCTGAATAAAAATTTTGAACCATAAATTGACTTCTGAAAGACACCATATCATCATTAATTCTGCGCTATGCTACGTGCTGGCATTTCTCTTTACGACCATATTCCATGAATTTGCACATGCCCTTGCAGGGTTATTTTCAAATAGTGCCCCGGTAATGCATCATAATTATGTTGAGCACTTATCTACCGCTCATTTGAGTATTTCGCAAAAAACAGGAATTGCCTTGGCTGGTCCTTTTATTAGTTTAGTACAAGGTATTTTAGCTGGAGGATGGTTTCTATCGATCAAAAAAAGAGGTCTTCCTCAACTTTTTATTTTATGGTTATCTATCTTAGGATTCAACAACTTTCTTGGCTATGTAATGACCGCACCTCTTTTTCAGGAGGGTGATATTGGTAAAACATATCTCTTGCTGGAAACTTCTCTGTCAGCACAACTGCTTTATGCCGTCACAGCCGCCGCAGGCCTACTTATAGTTGCTAATAGAATGTCAAGACCCTTTTTGGAATTTTCTTATAAAGAAAGCTGGATCAAACCTGAAAAAGTCGCGAAGAACTTTTCATTTTCCATCATCATGATCCCTTGGATCATTGGCTCTGTTATCATAACCTTTCTCTATTTACCCATGATCAATATCCTAAGTATTATATATCCCATATTGAGCGGCATGATCTTTATTTATCCATGGCAAAATGCTGTTCGTATCAAAAACGTTCATTTGTCCTCTGATCATAGAACAGGCCGTTTATCCTGGATTCTTCTGGGTTTACTCATACTTTTAATTAGTATCTTCAGATGGGTTCTTCCTCCTGGAATCCCCTTGTCTTAATCACTTTTATCCTATAAAAATGTGAAATCATGAAAACTATAAACCTCCTTTTTTTTGCTTATCTACTGATAAGTTGTCAAAATGATCCTTTTCATACTAATGAAGAAGATAAAGAAGCCATAAAACAAACTTTGATCGGGATGTGGGATGCTGTAGAAAAGGAAGATATGGAATCATATGCTGCTTATATTCATCCTGATTTTACACAATTCGGGGAAACCGATTCTGTATTAAGCGTTGGGAAATCAGTGGAAGTCGCTGGTGTCACTTCCTGGCTTGAGAACTCATCCGATATTCATACTGAAATGCATGAACCTATAGTCACTATTAAAGGTCAGGTCGCCTGGATCGTTTACTATTGGAGCGATCGCGGCATCACAGATGGTACCGTATTTACCTCAAGGGGTAAATCAACACGAATATTTGTAAAAGAAGACGGGAAATGGCTCTGTATCCACGGACATTATACCCTTTTACCTTAACAAAACCCAAGTCTACTCACATGGAAAATAAATTATGTTTAGAATGCGGAGAGCGCATTCAAGGAAGAAGTGATAAGAAATTTTGCAGTGATTATTGCCGCAATTCATATAATAACAAGGTTAATAAAGACAGCAAAAATCTCATCAGAAATACGAATAATCGATTGAGAAAAAACTATAAAATCCTTTCTGAACTCAATACAAAAGGAAAGACCAAAGTCGTTCGCAATACCATGAATAATCACAATTTTGATTTTTCACTGTTTACTTCCATTTACACAACCAAAACAGGAAACGTATATTACTATGTATATGATCAGGGCTATCTGGAACTAGACAATAATTATTTTCTTTTGATCAAAAGAGAATAGTATATGAATAAGGTTCCTTCCCGAATATGTGCCCCTTTGTAACAATATACGTGTTCATTCGTCGAATAAAAAAATTATTCTATGCGACTGAGTTCTATACTTGTGTTTATCGTATTACTGCTAATGACTAAAATGAATGCACAGGATACTAGTGTAATCACGGGAAAGGTCATAAATGGAGAAGATAAAGAACCCCTGTCTTTTGCATCCATACGATTAAAAAATCATCCCATCGGCACCATCAGTAATGAAAATGGAGAATTCGATTTTTATATCCCCAAATCAAAAAGAAACGACACCTTAAGTATCAGTTTTATTGGCTTTAATAGCTATGAAGTGCCTTTGGTCAATATCAATCGCAAGCTGGAAATCATTCTTACACCAAGTTCGAATGTTCTGGATGAAGTGATCCTTACAGAGAAGAACCCCCTCGACTATATCAAAAAGGCATTGGAAAGACTTCCTGATAATTACCCTCAAGAGGAGTATCAAACCCTGGCCTACTACAGGGAAAAATTCATAGAAAACGGCGCAGTGGTTAACAAGGAAGAAGGTGTGTTTAAAACCTATTATCCCAAGGTAGGGGATTCAGCTAAAAACCAGCACCAGTTGCTCCTGTACAAACCTGAGGAAAACCCTCAGCAATTTCAATTTATGAGAGAATGGTTTGAAGCAAAACAGGAAAAAAGAAAAAAGAAAGCCATCAAAAAAGGAGAGGAATTTGATGAAGAAGAGTTTGACAGCGATATGGATATGAATCTTGGTGGACCCGAATCTGTAATCAATCTCGACATCAATAATGAAAGAGATACTTATCTAAATCCTAAACATTTTAGTAAATATGAATACAGTTTTGGTGAAGAGACCTCCTTAAATGGTGAACGACTGGTCTACATCCTGTTCAAGGCAAAAAGGACCATTGAACATAAAAAAGATTCAGGGAAGATCCTAATCAACACTGAAGATTATGCCATAGTGTCAATCGAGCAAACAGGAAAATTCAGTGTTCCCTTACTCGTAAAGCCAATTCTTTTTGTGATAGGACTTAAAATTGAAAACCCCACCTTCAATACGGTAATCAGTTATCAGAAATATAAAGAAAAATGGTATCCTCAACTGTTCAGATGGGATGCCAAAATAAATCTTACCAAGAGGCATACGTTTGAGGCCAATGAAAATTCTGACATCAACATCGGCCAGGTTTTCTTCATCAATGAGCTTGATTCAATCGCAAATCCAATAGATGAATCTCATCGATTCAACGAAGATGAGGATATGGCCGAACAGGTTTATAATGACTTGAATCTGGAATGGGGAGAATTGAACGTGATCAAGGATTAGCTTTAATCTAATGACTTTTTGACTCTTTGAATAATACCTAAAAAATTAGCCTAATTATTGCATATAATTGGGTCAATAAGTACATCTTTTTAGTATATTTGTGATCCATTTTAAAAAGGATATGAAACATTCATGATGACATTTGAACCCAATATTTGAATGTTCCATCTGACCTGTGAAAAACAATTGAAATAAACAGATGAAAACAGTAAACGATTTTAATTTCAAGAACAAAAAAGCTCTGATCAGAGTTGATTTTAACGTACCTCTTAATGAGGAATTACAAGTAACGGACGCAACCAGAATTGAAGCCGCGAAACCAACTATTCTTAAAGTTTTGGAAGATGGCGGAAGTGCCGTATTAATGTCTCACCTGGGACGACCAAAAGGAGTTGAAGAAAAATTTTCTTTGAAGAACATTGTTGATTCGGTAAGCGATATTATTGGAGTGCAGGTAAAATTTATCGACGACTGTGTAGGAGAAAAGGTTGAAAAAGCCGTCGCAGAATTACAGGATGGAGAAGTATTACTATTGGAAAATTTGAGATTCTACAGCGAAGAAAAGGCGGGAGATAAAGAGTTTTCCGAAAAATTAGCTAAGAATGGTGATATCTATGTAAACGATGCCTTTGGTACTGCTCACCGGGCACATGCTTCTACGACAATTATTGCAGAATTTTTTCCCGACAATAAATGCTTTGGTTTGCTGCTTGCGAAGGAAATCGAAAGTCTTGGAAAAGTATTAGGATCAAGTGAAAAACCTGTCACTGCCATTTTGGGGGGTTCAAAAGTTTCTTCTAAAATAACTGTTATTGAAAATATTCTAGATAAAGTAGACCATTTGATTATTGGAGGAGGTATGAGTTTTACCTTTATCAAGGCCTTAGGAGGGCAAGTTGGTAATTCAATTTGTGAAGATGATAAACAAGAACTTGCGCTTAGTATTCTAAAACAAGCTAAAGAAAAAGGTGTAAAAGTGCATTTGCCTGTTGACGTGATTGCTGCTGATGCTTTCAGTAATGATGCGAATACTCAGGTAGTTGATATTTATCACATTCCTGACGGGTGGGAAGGTCTTGATTCAGGTCCTAAAACGAATGTTGGCTTTTCTTTTGTTATAGCACAGTCGAAGACTATCTTGTGGAATGGTCCTGTAGGTGTTTTTGAAATGAAAGCTTTTTCAAAAGGAACCATTGAATTGGGTAATGCAGTTGCGGATGCTACTGCAGATGGATCGTTCTCACTTGTGGGAGGTGGCGACTCAGTTGCCGCAGTAAAACAATTTGGTTTCGCCGATAAAGTAAGCTATGTTTCAACCGGAGGTGGAGCCATGCTTGAGATGCTGGAAGGAAAAACATTACCAGGAATAGAGGCAATATCTAACTAAGAATATTCAGTTTAAATTCATGAATTTAAGGGTCTAAAATCGAACTGAGATTTTGACCCTTTTTTTCTTTTTATTAATCTTTAATTTTATCATATTTAATTCTTTTATGAAATACACAAAGATTCCTCAAACTGATATAAAGGTGAGTAAAATCTGTCTGGGCACCATGACATATGGACAGCAAAATACTGAGGCGGAAGCTCATGAACAGCTGAATTATGCGATTGAAAAAGGTATCAATTTTATAGATACCGCTGAAATGTATTCCATCCCAGGCAAAAAAGAAACCCAAGGCAGCACCGAGCGTTATATAGGAAGTTGGCTGAAAGCGCAAAAAAGAGAAGCTCTCGTGGTGGCCACAAAAGTAACCGGGCCCATGCCCTATTTCGATTTTATCAGGCCTAATTTAGGTTTTTCAAAGGAAGTTGTTCATGATGCCCTGAATCAAAGTTTAAAACGCCTTCAAACTGACTATGTAGATATCTATCAACTGCATTGGCCCGAAAGAAGCGTTAATTTCTTTGGGCAAAGAAACTATAAGCATAATCCTGATGAAAAATGGGAAAATAATTTTAAGGAAATCATCGAAACACTTGATGGTCTAGTAAAAGAAGGTAAGATAAGGCATTACGGGGTCTCGAATGAAACTTCCTGGGGAGTCATGAGACAGGTTAGTGAGAGTAAAATACACAAATTGACTACCTGCAAGACCATACAAAATCCCTATTCTTTGCTGAACAGAACCTTTGAGATCAATCTTGCAGAAGTTTCTCTTAGAGAAAATGTGGGATTACTCGCGTATTCACCTCTTGCTTTTGGCGTGTTGTCGGGTAAATACCTGAACGGGCAAATGCCTGACAAATCGAGATTAAACCTTTTTCCGGCATATTCAAGATATAGCAATCCTCAAGCGATGAAGCTGACTGCCGCTTATTCTGAACTCGCTCAAAAAAATGGATTGAGTTTGACTGAAATGAGCCTTGCTTTTGTAAACCAGCGTCCTTTTGTGACAAGTAATATTATTGGGGCTACCAGCATGGACCAACTGAAAGAGAATATAGGCAGTATTGACGTGACTTTATCTGAAGAGTTATTGAATGAAATTGACAAGATTCAGGATTTACAGCCTAATCCGGCGCCGTGACAATGATGTAATGATGTAATGATGTAATGATGTAATGATGTAATGATGTAATGAAACAATAAAATTATGAGACGTTCCCTTTATATTATCCTGTTTTTATTGAGTTCATCCTTTTTGTTTGCTCAGAAATCTTATGTTCCCACAAAAGAAAATCTTGAAGCCCGTGAATGGTTTGAAGATGCCAAATTCGGTCTGTTTATACACTGGGGTGTTTACAGTGTTTTGGGAGATGGCGAATGGGTCATGAACAATCAAAATATTTCAGTAGACAGCTACGAAAAACTTCCTGCCTTTTTTAACCCGGTCGATTACGATGCGGAGCAATGGGTAAAAATGGCCAAAGAAGCAGGGATGAAATATATCACGATCACCAGCAGGCACCATGATGGTTTTTCCATGTTTAACACTAAGGCTTCAGATTACAATATTTTAGAGAGAACGCCCTATAAACAAGATGTCTTAAAGGCCCTGGCTGAGGCCTGTAAAAAAGAAGATATTAAATTGTTTTTTTACTATTCGCTGCTTGACTGGCGACATGATGATTATTTTCCGCGTGGACGAACAGGTAATGGTATTAAAGGACGTGCCGCATCAGGTGACTGGAACAAGTATATTGAATTTATGAAAACCCAACTAACTGAGCTATTGACCAATTATGGCGACATTGCCGGAATTTGGTTCGACGGCCACTGGGATCAAAAAGAATGGGATGGTAAAAATTACGGAGCGGTAAAGGTTGATTGGCGTTATAAGGAGATTTACGAATTAATCCATAATTTACAGCCCCAATGTCTTATAGGTAACAACCACCATCTTGCACCAATTGAAGGTGAAGATTTTCAAATGTTCGAAAAAGACCTGCCCGGTAAAAACACAACAGGTTGGGGAACAAATTCATCAGATATTGGAGCCCTTCCTAAAGAAGTCTGTGAAACCATAAATGGCTCATGGGGATTTAATTTACAGGATAAAAAACATAAATCTGAAAAAGAGTTAATTCAATACCTGGTCAATGCGGCTGGTTATGGCAGTAATTTATTACTCAATGTAGGGCCCATGCCCAACGGAGAAATACAAACAGAACATATTGCCTCCCTGAAACAGGTTGGCAAATGGCTGGAGAAATACGGAGTAACGATTTATGGTTCGCGACAGGGGCCTGTTGCCCCGAGTTCTTCCATGGTCTCAACGCAAAAAGATGCTGTGGTATATCTGCATTTACTGGATGCAAAAAAGGATACCTACCTTATTCCTCAATTTAAAGGAAAGATTAAAAAAATGACATTCTTTGACAGTGGTAAAAAAGTAACACACAAGGCTGACGAATTCGGGCTCACATTTACAGTTCCCAAAGATGAAAGAAATGGCATTGACACCATTGTACAATTGGAACTCAAATAAATATTCTAATTTGTTAAAACGGCAGTGGCCTCAATTTCAATTTTCATATGTTTATCTGCCAGGCCGGCTGAAATCATCGTAGCTGCCGGCTTGATCTTCCCGAAATACTTTTTTAAAACAGGCCAGCATTTTTCAAATTGTGTAGCGTCAGGAAGAATATAGGTCAGTCGAACAATATCAACCAACGATGCATCTGCCTCCTGTAAGGCTTTTTCAATATTTTTGATACACTGTTCTGTTTGTTTCCCAATATCTTCTGAAATTGTCATGGATTCATAATCATATCCGGTGGTTCCAGACACAAAGATCATATTTCCTGCCAACACAGCTCTTGAATAGCCTATTTTTTCTTCAAATGTTGAACCCGAACTTATCAGTTTCCTTTTCATTCTAGTATAATTTAAGGAGGTCTCATCGAAGTGATTAATATCCCAGTTTGTTACGAACTCTTTTTAAAACGGTATCTGCCACCAAATGGGCCTTTTCTGCACCTTGCATAAGAACTTGATCAACCTCTTCAAGGTTATCCATATAATAATGATACTTTTCTCGCTCTGTTTTAAACGTATCGATCAGTAATTCGTAAAAGGCTTGTTTTGCATGTCCGTATCCATAATTTCCCCCAACATAATTCGCCCTCATTTCTTCTATTTGAGACTCACTGGCCACCAATTTATACAATGCAAACAGGTTACAACTATCAGGATCCTTGGGTTCCTCCATCGGGGTCGAATCTGTTTTGATCTTCATGATTTGTTTTCGCAACGGTTTGTCTGCAAGAAATATATCAATAATATTTCCCTTTGACTTGCTCATTTTCTCACCATCCGTTCCCGGAACATACATCGTGCTTTCCTGAATCTTGGCCTCGGGTGGAACAAGTGTTTCCCCCATTTGATGGTTAAATCTGTTTGCAACATCCCTTGACATTTCAAGATGTTGCAATTGATCTTTACCTACCGGCACCACGTCTGCATCGTACAACAAAATGTCTGCTGCCATAAGCATGGGGTAAGAAAAAAGACCTGAATTAACATCTTCCAATCGATCGGCCTTATCTTTGAAACTATGCGCCAAAGTCAATCGCTGGTAAGGGTAAAAGCAACTTAAATACCAGGCGAGCTCGGTCACTTGCGGCACATCACTTTGTCTGTAAAAAACAGTTTTTTCCACATCCACTCCAAAGGCAAGCCAGGTAGCAGCCGTACTGTATGTGTTTAGTCGTAATTCATTGGCATCCTTTATCTGGGTTAAAGAATGTAGATCTGCTATGAATAAAAAGGATTCTTCCAGAGATTCTTTTGACATCCTGATGGCCGGGATGATAGCACCTAGTAAATTCCCTAAATGAGGAGTCCCTGTACTTTGAACTCCGGTTAATATTCTTGACATATTGCTTTCTTAAAAAATTCAAAGGCAAAAATAAGGAAATAAGGCTTAAAATATAAAGATACAGCCAGAACTTCTTTATGACATTTCCGGGATGTGAGACCTGTTGATTCTCCGGTTTATTTTTTGATCAATCTCCCCACATAAAGAATGAGTATTGCTCCTGCTAGCGAGGTTACCAATGATCCAAGTGTACCGCCATCAGAACTGATCCCGAGCATACCAAATACCCAGCCTCCAACAACGCCTCCAATAATCCCCAGAACAATGTTCATTGGGAGACCAAAGCCTCCACCCTTCATAATTTTTCCGGCAAGCCAACCAGCAATTGCGCCAATAACAATGAAATAGATAAAGCTCATAATTAAAAGTTTAATCAGTTAATATTCAATAAATTTAAAGAAAAAAATAAAGTTAGCTCCATTTATAAAATATTAAATCTTTGAATTAACGAATTTTAGTAATTTTGAATACTTATGAAAAATAAAACGACTTTCTACGGTTCCAAAGAAGAAACTTTAAATATAATTACGCACGGCATAGGATTTATTCTCAGCATTGTCGCCCTGGTTATACTGGTGGTAGCCGCTTCAAAATACGGCAATGCGACACACATAATAAGTTTTGCCATTTTCGGTGCCAGCCTGATCGTTTTGTATGCGGCCTCCACACTGTATCATTATGCTAAAAATCCTGAATTAAGGCATAAGTTGAATATTCTTGATCACTCTGCTATTTATGTTTTAATAGCGGGTACCTACACCCCTTTTACGCTAGTCGTTCTAAAAGGTTGGGTGGGTTGGACAATTTTCGGTATCTCCTGGGGTCTGGCCATTATAGGAATCATTTTTAAGGTATTTTATTTTGGAAAGTACGACAAAATCTCTACCATAGCCTATGTTTTGATGGGTTGGGTTATCATACTTGCTATCAAACCATTGATCGATAATTTCTCAATGAACGGCTTGATCTGGCTATTTGCTGGAGGAATGTCCTATAGCATTGGGGCGCTTTTATACAGTATAAAAAGTATTAGATTCAACCATGCCATTTTCCATGTATTTGTGCTTCTTGGAAGTTTTTGTCATTTTATGGCTGTCTTTTTGTATGTCCTGCCTAAGAGATAAATTACTTTTCTTCCTTTTGATGCAAAAATCTTGTTAATTGCATAGACAGATCAAGGAGAATGATCTTAGCGTTCCCATTTCTCTCAATGTGGTACATAGCATCTTCAATAGCCTGATTGATATCTTCAATATTGGCTCCGTGGACGAAGGGGGCGAATTTCTCCAGATTAAAATTATTTTCATGTGACTCAAAGAAAACCAGCGAACTCGCATTATAATTTGTCAGTAAGGCTTGCCTGAAAAAATGAGAACAATATTTTAAAAATCTTTTTTGAGTTTCTCTACCTGTTTTAGCGATCTCCTCACTCCATATAATAAGATCCTGAACAACACTGGCGTCTCCTTTGGCCCTAAATGCAGCTCTAACCCAAGTGATAAACCATTTTTCAAAGGCCAGTTCATTATCATCATGATGTAATAGGTGTAAAGCCTTATTCCAGTTCCCATTGCTCTGTTGCGCAATTTTTATGGCTTGATTTTCGTCCACCTGATGCCCTTTGACTAGTGTATCAATAATATTTTGTTCTGTAAGAGGTTGAAAATGCAGTACCTGACATCTAGACAAGATGGTTTTAATGATCTGCTCTTCATTTTCAGCGATCAATATAAACAAGGTTCGCTCGGGGGGCTCTTCGATTAATTTTAATAATTTATTTGAAGCAGAAGCGTTCATTTTATCTGCCATCCAGATGATCATCACTTTATACCCTCCTTCATAGGGCTTTAGAATCAATTTCTTAACGATCTCCTCGGCTTCATTTACGCCTATTTGTCCTTGCTTGTTCTCAATTCCAAGTAACTGATACCAGTTAAACAAGCTCCCATAAGGTGTCTCTTGAACAAACTGCCTCCATTCTTGCATAAAGGAATTACTCGTTGGATGTTTTTTGACCTTGTCGTTTGTTGTAACGGGAAACGCAAAATGAAGATCGGGGTGTCCAAGTTTTTCAAATTTCAAATTACAGGATACATCGCCATTGTCATTTTCTCCCTTGGTGTTATTACAAAGAATGTACTGAGCATATGCGATGGCCATGGCAAGTACACCGCTTCCTGTAGGCGCTATAAATAATTGCGCATGAGGAATTCTCGAATTCTCAACAGTTCGTGTCAAGTGATGCTTGATAAGTTCTTGCCCGATAATGTCTGAAAATAGCATCCGATTTGGTCTTAATGTACAAAGAAAACAAAAAGTTAGGATTTACACTGACAAAGCAGCACTAATTTCAAAGTCAAAGATTGTATGAAAAAACCTATTTTTGCAAAAATATCCGGTTGGATCAGGTTCGTTTTCAATTGTCCGAACTCTTACAATTCATGAATCGTAAAATAGCTCATGGTTATTATAACTTTACAGAGAAGAAAATGCATAGGTTGCAACTATTGTGTCGAACTGGCCCCTAGGCAGTTTCAGATGTCAAAAAAAGATGGAAAAGCAGTATTGCTGCATTCAAATGATAAAAAGGGTTTTTTTACCATTAAATCCCCTGACATGTCTATTCTGGAAAACGCAATCAAGGCTAAGGAGGCATGTCCTGTAAATATTATAAGTGTAAAGGAAAACTAAGCACCTATCTGATTAATACTAACTGATGTTTTTAGTTTGGCTTTATTGAGTATATTTACCTAAATTTTTTCGAACCTATATTGAGAATTTGCCTGTTGAGGGTTTACGTAAAGTAAACATAATGAAGGTGACTGAAATATTTAAAAATCAGGCAAATACTGTTTCTCAATTCAAAATATAAACATATTATGGGCTGTACTTCGTGCTCATCCTCTATAGATGGATTGCCCTTGGGCTGCAAAAACAATGGTGCCTGTGCTTCGGGAAGCTGTGACAAAATGAACGTTTTTGACTGGCTTGCTAACATGTCTTTGCCCAACGGTCAAAAACCATTTGACATTGCAGAAATCAGATTCAAGAACGGACGTAAGGGATTTTTCAGAAACACAAAAGAACTACAGTTATGTATTGGAGATGTGGTAGCGGTAGAAACCTCTCCGGGTCATGATATTGGAGTGGTGTCACTTGCAGGAGAACTTGTAAAGGTTCAAATGCGTAAAAAAAGGTTTTCATTTGAAAACGAGGAAATCATGCAGATCTACAGAAAAGCGTCTGAAAAAGACATAGAGATCTGGACAACTGCAAGAAATAAAGAAAAAGAAGTTCAGAAAAAATCAAGACTAATTATCAGTCGGTTAGGTTTAAAAATGAAGCTGTCGGATGTTGAATTTCAAGGTGACGGTAACAAAGCTACTTTCTATTACACGGCGGATGATCGCGTCGATTTCAGGCAATTGATCAGAGAACTTGCCGGAACCTTTAGTCTTCGTGTTGAAATGAAGCAGGTCGGATTAAGGCAGGAAGCTTCTCGTCTTGGAGGAATTGGTTCGTGTGGAAGAGAACTTTGTTGTTCAACCTGGCTAACAGATTTTAGATCTGTAAGCACCTCAGCCGCCCGTTACCAGCAATTATCCCTGAATCCTCAGAAACTGGCCGGTCAATGTGGTAAATTAAAATGCTGCCTTAACTATGAGTTGGATTCTTACATGGACTCGCTAAAATCATTCCCAAAAACCAACATATGGCTGCAAACTGAAAAAGGGCCCGCCATTTTTCAAAAAATGGATATTTTTAAAGGATGGATTTGGTATGCCTATAAGGAAAACCCTGTTACATGGCACAAACTCACAGTAGAACAAACCAACCAGATTATCGGGCTGAATAAAGAAAATACCAAGGCAACCAGTTTAGAGGAATATTCCTCAGAGCTTGAATTTGAGGTTATAGAAGCATCAAACTTCACTGATGTTGTTGGGCAAGACAGTCTTACAAGGTTTGACAAGCCAAAATTCAAAAAGAAACGGAATAGAAAAAACAACCGGAATTTTAAAAATAATAAAAAAAATCTTCAAAAAAAGAATACGTAAAAATGAACTTTCAAATCATGAAGAAAGGTATGAACTTCGGAAGAATATTTTTAGCTTTTATCGTTATAACCTATATGACGTCTTGCAACAGAAATACTATATACAACCAATACATACCGATTGAAAATAGTCAATGGCATAAAGATTCCATTATTAATTTTAAGATAAGTTCTATCGATACAATCTCGAAAAATAATCTGTATGTCACCCTGCGAAACAACAAGGATTTTGAATTCAGTAATTTGTTTCTAATTGTTGGAATCAGGTTCCCGAACAACCATCAGGTGGTTGATACTTTGGAATATGAAATGACAAGCCCGGAAGGCCGATTTCTTGGAGCGGGCATGACCGATATAAAAGAAAATAAATTGGAATATAAAACCAATGTCACCTTTACCTTAATTGGAGAATACGATGTTTCAGTACAGCAAGCTATGAGAAAAACACGCGATATTGAAGGGCTTGCAACACTGAACGGTATCACTGATGTTGGATTACAAATTGAAAAATTAAACTAATGGCTCAAAAAAGTCAAAAGTCAGGTATGAGCAGATACACCAAATGGATTTGGAAATTATTCCTTGGGGGATTGGTATTTTTATTTTTGATCTTTTTACTGGCTGCGCTGGACGTATTCGGTAAACTTCCCACTTTTGAAGAATTGGAAAATCCAGAGAATAATCTAGCCACCGAAGTAATTTCCATCGACGGGGAAACCTTGGGTAAATACTATCGAGAGAACAGAACTCCTGTCAAATTCAGGGAATTACCTGAAAATCTTATTCAGGCCCTTATCGCCACAGAAGATGAGAGGTTCTATAAACATTCAGGAATTGATTTTCAAGGTACTGCAAGGGCAGCGGCAAAATTTGGAAAAGATGGGGGTGCCAGTACCATTACTCAACAACTGGCAAAAATGTTATTTACAAAAAATGCATCTGGTAGTATCACTAAAAGGTTAATCCAGAAAGTCAAAGAATGGGTGATTGCGATCAGACTTGAAAAGCAATATACCAAGAATGAAATCATCACCATGTATTTCAATAAATATGATTTCGGCCATAATGCGGTGGGCATTCGATCAGCTAGTAGGATTCATTTTGGTAAAGAACCAAATGAATTGAAAATTGGAGAATCGGCGATGCTCGTGGGTATGCTTAAAAACTCTTCCCTGTACAATCCTATGAGGCGCCCCGAAATGGTAACACAACGGAGAAATGTTGTGCTTGGTCAAATGGTAAGAAATGAATTCATCACCGATGAGGAAAAAGATTCCCTTCAAAATCTACCTCTTGAACTCGATATTAATCTGGAAGGTCATAGCGATGGAACGGCCACTTACTTCAGAGAGTATGTTCGTGAATTCATGAGAAGCTGGATGAGGAATCATGCAAAACCTAATGGAGAGAGCTATAATATTTACCGTGACGGTCTCAAAATTTACGTCACGCTCGATTCTAGGTTACAGAAGAATGCAGAAGAAGCGATGACTGAGCATTTGACCAATTTGCAAAGCATCTTTTTCAAGCAACAGAAAAACAATAAAACTGCACCATTTTACGACCTCGATAAAGAACAGATCAAAAGTACGATGCTATCGGCCATGAAAAGAAGTGATCGTTGGAGAAAGATGAAAAAGAATGATGTACCTGAAAAAGACATTAAGGCTTCCTTTTATGTTGAAACGCCCATGAAAGTCTTTTCTTGGAAAGGGGAAATAGACACAGTCCTTACCCCTTATGATTCTATCAGGTACAGTAAACTTATATTGCAATCGGGTTTATTGTCAACCGATCCAACCACTGGCCACGTAAAGGCCTGGGTAGGTGGTATCGATTATAAACACTTTCAATACGATCATGTAAAACAAGGGAAAAGGCAAGTAGGATCTACCTTTAAACCTTTTGTTTATGCCACTGCCATCAATCAGTTAGGCCTTTCTCCCTGTGATGAATTTCCAAATACGCCTTATACGATTCCTGCCGGCAAATACCATCTTGATGAAGACTGGACACCAAGAAATTCTGGTGAAAAATACGGTGGTTTAAGATCCTTAAAAAATGCATTGGCAAACTCCATCAATGTGATCTCTGCCAACCTGATCGATCAAACAACACCTCAGAATGTTGTTAGAATGGCAAAAAACCTGGGTGTAGAAAGTGATATTCCAGCAGTGCCTTCTATAGCACTTGGTACGGTTGACTTAAGCCTCTATGAAATGATTGGTGCCTTGAATACTTTTGCTAACAAAGGCATGTATGTAAAACCCATGATGATCCTGAGGATCGAAGATAAAAACGGTACAATCCTAGAAGAATTTGCACCCAAAACCAAAGAAGTTCTCAGTGAAAGTATTGCGTATACCACAATCAATTTAATGGAAGGAGTGACCCTATTTGGCTCCGGAGTTCGATTGAGAACTTCTGGCGGAAAATATCCCGACAATGTTGCAACAGGCTATCCCTATGAATTTGATAATCCAATTGCCGGAAAAACAGGCACTACTCAAAATCAATCAGATGGCTGGTTCATCGGATTGGTACCGAATTTATCAACAGGAATATGGGTAGGAGCCGAAGACCGTGCTGTTCATTTCGTAGATCTGGCCAGAGGACAAGGTGCTTCTATGGCCTTGCCTATCTGGGCTCTTTACATGAAACGCAATTACGCTGATGAAGATTTAAATATCAGCAAGGGTAATTTTGAAAAGCCTGAAACGCTTACGATCAATATTGATTGTGACCAGGAGAAGGATGAGGATGAAAAAGAAGGTGATCAAAAGAAGCCTGATCTGAATGATGAAATAGATTTCTAAATATTATGAATGTTTCCTGGTATCCAGAAGATGATGTATTGAAAAGCAGCAACATCTATCAGATGATGCTGAAAAACAATTTTGAGACATACCCCGATTTCTGGAAATGGTCTGCCTCAGAAAAGGAAGCCTTTTGGGAACAGACCATAGAAAACCTCAATATTCATTTTCGTAAAAAGTATACTACTCTTCTCGATCTGTCAAAGGGAGTTGAAGAGGCGTCTTGGCTCAAGGGATCGTCATTAAATATCGTTGATTCATGTTTTCAAAACACAGACGATTCGATTGCTCTGATCTATCAGGAAGTAGGAGGGTCACTGGTTAAGATGAGTCAGTTGTCACTTAAAAAGTACTGTAACAGAATAGCTAATAGTCTAAGGGATTCAGGTCTGCAACCAGGTGATCGTATCGCAATAGATATGCCCATGACTATGGAAGCAGTGGCCATCTATCTGGCAGGAATTAAAGCCGGTCTTGCTGTAGTTACCATTGCAGACAGTTTTAGTTCAAATGAAATCTCCACCAGACTTAAGATCACAAATCCGAAGATAATCTTTACCCAGGATGTTTTAAAACGAGCGGGGAAATCCTTGCCTTTGTATCAAAAGGTATTAACAGCTGATGCGCCTCAAGCCATCGTAATCAGAGACGGTCAGGATGAAGTATCTCTAAGGTCCGGAGACCTCCTCTTTAGCGACTTTATTTCGAACAATGAACAATTTGAATCATCTGTACAAAACCCTGAAGATCCTATCACAGTGCTTTTTTCCTCGGGAACAACAGGAGAGCCTAAGGCTATTCCCTGGACGCATAGTACCCCAATAAAAAGTGCCTCTGACGGATACTACCATCACAATTTACAAAACGGTGATGTAGTATGCTGGCCTACTAATCTCGGTTGGATGATGGGTCCTTGGCTTATATTTGCCAGTTTAATCAATAAAGCGACTATTGCATTGTATTACGGTGCACCGATGGGAGAGGCATTTGGTGCCTTTGTTCAGGAAGCTAAAGTGACTATGTTAGGCGTTGTTCCAAGCATTGTAAGGCAATGGAAGAATACCGGTACAATGGAGAAATTTGACTGGTCAGCAATTAAATGCTTTAGTTCTACTGGTGAAGCTTCAAATCCGGAAGAAATGAAATACCTGATGCAACTGGCCGATAATAAACCCGTTATCGAATATTGCGGAGGAACTGAAATTGGCGGGGGCTATGTAACAAGTAGCGTCGTTCAGCCAAATATTGCGAGCGCCTTTTCATCACAGACGCTGGGAGGTGAATTTATCCTCCTGGACGAAAATAACCAACCTTCAACAAAAGGCGAAATGTTTTTGATTCCTCCCATTATGGGTTTGTCAAATTCTTTGCTTAACCGAGACCATTATGAGGTCTACTATAAAGGGAACCCAACATTTAATGGTAAAGTGCTGAGAAAGCATGGGGATGAGTTGATCCAATTGGCAAATGGATATTACAAAGCTCAAGGCAGAGCCGATGATGCCATGAATCTCGGAGGGATCAAGGTTAGTTCCATTCAGATTGAAGAATTAATTAACCAACTTGAATTTGTAAAAGAAAGTGCTGCCATAGCCGTTTCACCTCCTGATGGTGGGCCAGGTCAATTGTTCATCTATGCTGTTTTATTGCCCTCAGACCTCAATAATGAGGAGCAATTAAAAGAAGCCAAATTGATCATCAGAGAAAGATTGAACCCCTTGTTTAAAGTTGAAAAACTACTGCGAATCGATTTGCTTCCGCGTACCGCTTCGGGTAAAGTAATGCGAAGAACGTTGCGGGATATGTTGCCTGACAAATAAATCCTGTCCTTTGCACTCTTAGCTGTAAAACCCGTAATGAGAGGGATTCTACACTATATACCTCCATCTACCAATCTTAGTGTATCATCTTCTTTTTTTTGCGATATTTACAGGGATCAAAACAATGTTTATGAAAGTACTGTCATATAATGTAAATGGTATTCGCGCGGCGATTAGAAAAGGGTTTTTAGACTGGTTAACGGCAGCAAATCCGGATGTGATTTGTATCCAGGAGACAAAAGCACAAAAAGATCAACTTGATCTTCAGGCATTTGAAGATCTGGGTTATCCTTACCATTATTGGTTCTCAGCCGAAAAAAAAGGCTATAGTGGCGTTGCTGTTTTATCAAAACTGAAACCCAATAAAGTGGTTTATGGAACAGGAATTAAAACTATGGATTTTGAAGGGCGTAATCTGCGACTCGATTTTGATGATGTTTCGGTAATGAGCTTGTATCTTCCATCAGGCACAAACGATGCACGGCTTGATTTTAAGCTCGATTATATGGCAGAATTTCAGGAGTATATCAACGATTTAAAAAAAGAAATACCAAAATTATTGATCTGTGGAGACTATAACATCTGTCATGAGGAGATCGATATACACAATCCGAAACAAAATAAAAACACCTCAGGTTTTCTTCCTGTGGAAAGAAAATGGATCGATAATTTTATCAATACAGGGTTTATAGACACGTTCCGACATCTTAACAAAGAGCCTCATAATTACAGTTGGTGGAGTTACAGAGCCAATGCGAGGAATAACAATAAAGGGTGGCGAATTGATTATTGTATGGCCAGCGATCCTTTAAAAGAAAATATTGAAAGGGCTTTTATTTTGCCTGAAGCGAAACACAGCGACCACTGTCCTATCGGGGTGGAATTTTCATTTTAAACGGCAGTTTTATTGGCTAACTGCCCGCATGCTGCATCAATATCTTTACCTCGGCTGTGCCTGATATTAACTGTAATGTTATTTCTTTCCAGTTCTCTTTGATAATAAGCGACTGCGGCTTCATCAGCTTGTACAAAACCGTCTTCTTCAATGGCATTATATTCAATTAGATTAACCTTTGAAGGAACTTTTTTACAATAAGTCACCAAAGCGTCTATATCTTTTTTCTTATCGTTGATACCCTTCCATACTACATATTCAAAGGTAATCATCCTATTGGTCTTGGCATACCAATACTGAAGTGACTGCAACAGGTCGGCAAGAGTTGACTTATCATTGATAGGCATCATTTTTGAGCGTACCTCATCAATGGCAGAATGCAGGGAAACCGCTAAATTGAACTTAACCTCATCGTCAGCCAGTTTCATGATCATTTTGTGTAATCCAACCGTAGAAAGCGTAATCCTTCTGGGAGACATTCCCAATCCTTCTTCTGAAGTAATCATTTCTATGGATTTGAGCACATTTTTATAATTGAGCAAAGGCTCTCCCATGCCCATAAATACAATATTGTTCAATTTATGCCCTTTGTAGACTCTGCTCTGCCTGTCTATGGCAACTACCTGGTCATAAATTTCATCAGGATTGAGATTTCTCATTTTCTTCAATCGCGCAGTAGCACAAAATGTACAATTAAGACTACAACCCACTTGACTCGAAACACAAGCCGTAGTTCTGGTAGTTGTCGGTATAAATACCGATTCCACAACAAGACCATCATGTAATCGAATGGCATTTTTGATGGTCCCATCAGAAGATTGCTGCATATCATCCACTTCGATATGATTAATCACAAAATGATCTAATAAGAACTGTCTTGTTTCTTTGGAGATGTTGGTCATGCTCTCAAAATCATGAGCTCCCTTATGCCAAAGCCATTCATACACCTGATTGCCCCTAAAGGCCTTCATGCTGTGTTCCATAAAGAAGGTTCTCAGGTCTTCTTTCGTTAAGGATCTTATGTCTCGTTTTGCCGTCATATATTATAAAAAACGTCCGACAACCAGCCTGTTGGCGGTTGAACGGACGTTTTAATTTTATCTAAGGATTCTAAATAATCAACATGGCATCACCATAAGAATAGAATTTATATCCTTTTTCAATGCCCTCCTGATACGCTTTTTTCAACAAATCATGCCCGGCAAAAGCCGAGGTCATCATCATTAATGTAGATTTTGGCGTATGGAAATTCGTGATCATGCAATTTGCAATACTAAAATCATATGGAGGGAAAATAAACTTATTGGTCCATCCTTCATAAGGTTTTAGATGCGCATCTGCCGATACGGAACTTTCTATAGAACGCATTACAGTGGTTCCTACTGCACAAACTCTTTTCTTTCTATCAATCGCCTTGTTCACAGCGTCGGCTGTACCTTCAGGAATGAAAACTTCTTCAGAATCCATTCTGTGTTTGGAAAGGTCCTCCACTTCAACAGGATTAAAAGTTCCCAAACCAACGTGAAGTGTCAATTCCTTCAAATTAACACCTTTGATTTCCAAACGCTTTAATAAATGTTTCGAAAAATGAAGTCCTGCTGTTGGAGCTGCAACGGCACCTTCGTGTTTGGCATAAATGGTTTGATACCTGTCCTCGTCAGAATCCTCAACCTCTCTTTTGATGTATTTTGGCAGTGGTGTTTGTCCCATCTCGTTCAATTTCTTGCGGAACTCTTCATAAGAACCGTCATAAAGAAATCGAAGTGTTCTTCCTCTGGAAGTAGTATTATCAATAACTTCTGCTACCAATCCACTATCTTCTCCGAAGAATAATTTATTTCCAATTCTGATCTTTCTGGCAGGATCAACCAACACATCCCACAACCTGCTTTCAGCATTCAATTCCCTTAATAAAAAAACCTCGATCCTTGCTCCGGTCTTTTCTTTGTTCCCGTACAATCTTGCCGGAAATACCTTAGTATTATTGAAAACCAATATGTCGTCTTCATCAAAATAGTCTACCAGGTCTTTAAAGGATTTGTGTTCAATGGTGTCTTCTTTTCTGTTAAGGACCATTAATTTAGCCTCATCTCTGTTTTCAGAAGGGTATTCGGCCAATAATCCTTCAGGCAGGGTATATTGGAAGTTGGATAATTTCATAGATGTTTTTTATTAAAATGCGAACAAATATACAATCTCAAACTACCCTTTGTCAAGTGTTTTCCCATTTATATTGCTTTTTTAAGTCAATGGTGTAAAATGTGTTTTGAATCGCTATCTTTACGCAAAATTTTTACATGTCAAAAAATGTGATTCCATACAAGGATTCTGAGCTTGGAAAAAAGGAGCAAGTAACCCAAATGTTTGACAATGTTTCGGCCAATTATGACTTTTTGAACCGAGTTTTGACCTTTGGGATCGATATCAGCTGGAGAAAACATGTTGTAGCCTTGGTCAAGGAGGGTAAAGCGAAAAAGGTACTTGATATTGCCACCGGAACCGGTGACCTGGCAATTATGATGGCCAAAGCTGATATTAATGATGTTACCGGACTTGACATATCACCTGGTATGCTGAATGTTGGTATACAAAAGATAAAGGATGAAGGCTTGAACGAGAAGGTTGACATGGTGATTGGAGATTCTGAACAACTGCCATTTGACGAAGGTACTTTTGACGCAATAACAGTTGCGTTCGGTGTTAGAAATTTCGAAAATCTAGACTTAGGTCTTAAAGAAATCTACAGGGTATTAAAACCCGAGGGATCACTAACCGTGCTTGAAACCTCACAACCTACTAAATTCCCGGTAAAACAAGGTTTTCAATTTTATTCCAAGTATATCATACCGACAATTGGAAAAATTCTCTCAAAAGATAAGAGTGCTTATGATTATTTACCTGAATCTGCAGCTGCTTTTCCCTTTGGTGAAAAGTTTAACAATATTTTATTGAAAACAGGGTTTAATACTTCTAAAGTTTACCCTCAGACCCTCGGCGTAGCAACAATTTATCATGCAATTAAATAAAACCATGAAAAGGCGATTCGTTTTATTCAGTCTAATTATATCTCTAACTATTCCATGCATTTTTGCTCAAAAGGAAAGGATAGAGTATTTGCCTAATTTTGATAAAAGACCCCTTCACTTTGGGTATTATTTAGGAATCAATAACAACAGTTTTGAGGTTAATTATTTTGCCCAAAATGACCCGGATTCTCCGGTAAACCCAACTTCTGAGCAAGATCTATTCGTCTCTGTAGATGCCTCTCTTGGTTTTAATATTGGTTTTGTGATTGATTACCGTCTCCACAACAATATCAATTTACGTTTTGAGCCAGGGCTGATGTCGAATGCTAAAACCATTACTTTTGTAGATCCTAATTTGAATGCTGCGCCAAACGGCATTCCCATTTATGGAAGTTCCACGACTAATACCGTTAGAGAAGTTGCCGGTACGTATCTTCACTTGCCATTGCTTCTTAAATTAAGCACCAACCGATTAAATAATATCAGACCCTATATTATTGGAGGAGTATCCTATGATTATAATTTTTCAAGCAACGAAAAGAACGGGAAAGACAATTTTGAAGAGGAATTTCGAATGACCGCCCATAACTTTATGTATGAAGTAGGTGTCGGCGTGGATTTTTACATGTATTTCTTCAAGTTTACCCCTTCTATCAGAGGTATTTTTGCCATGAATAATGAATTGGTCAATGATACCCAGCCGGCTGATTTTCCTCAATATTCAAGTCCCTGGACGGGTCCCATAGATTTTCTGGGCACGAGAGGTATCTTTTTGAATTTGACTTTTGAATAGTTAAAAGGACTAAGTGTTAAGTGTACGTCCCTGATATATGTTGACAGTTTTTAGACAATAATGTCATGATTAAATATATTTATTTTGGGAATTAGAGGGGCGTGAAATTATTTCTTTTGTTCATTTTTGACGCGCCAAAAAGAACCAAAAACCGCCTTCACTGCACAAGGTAATTGCTGCGCACCATTCACTTCTCCGCCGGTAGTCGGACAGGCACAACTCCATGCTTGTTCTCCCTTTCAGTTCGAACGCAATTCCGTTGCTTCGTTCATTATTACTTCATGCAGCGCCACGATTTAATCAACGAGTCTTATCGTGACGAAATTTAAGAATATTGAATATTGAATTTCTTAAGGACTAAGTGAAAATATAATAAAAGGTCGATTTAAAGATGCATTATAAAACATTCTTTAAACCGACCCTTTAATTTGAACCTACTACTTATTCTTTAGTAACGTGAGCGCCTCACTTGCGAGGCGATCGGAAGTGAGGGTCTCAGTTGCGAGGGCTTCAGTTTTTTGGGGGTGAGCAAAACTAACCTCATACTTCAAAAGCTGAACTTAACACTTAGTACTTAATCCTTAAAACTTAGCACTTAGCACTTATTCTATCCACACTTCGAGTGTCCGCAACTAACGCACTTTAGGCATCCTTCTGAATAGATAACACCTTCGGGATCTCCACATTCTCCACATTTTTTATCAACAGCAGCTGTCCCATCCTTCACATAACGTTTTAAAGCCCTTGCAACCCCATTTTTCCAGGTATTGATATGATCATCATACATGTTCAAATTCTGAATTAGATCTACTACATAATGCATGGGCATTTTATGGCGGAGAATACCTGAAATGAGTTTTGCGTAATTCCAGAACTCTTTATCAAAAGATCTTGAAAGCCCTTCAATAGTGATCTTATACCCTTCTTTATCGAGGTATTGAAAATCATATCTGGCTTCTCCATTTTCATCTCTGTGTTTAATCACCCAGCCTTTCTCAAGCCATTGTGGTAAATTAAATGCATCTTTCATCTTTCCTGTAAAGATCTCATAAGGTCTTTCATCAATAAGGCCAACAACAGCCAGCCATTTTTCAGATTCATTGTGGAACCTCACAATTTCTGCTTCAATTTTCCTTGGTCTTTTTGGGAATTGCCCTTCCTTCTGATATTCTGAAACTTCAGGTTCTTTTTTGTCATCAGCTATTAGAATTCCACTTCTTGATCCATCTCTGTACACAGTGATACCCTTTAGGCCTTGCTTCCAGGATTCCATATAAATGTCTCCCACAAGGTCTTCGGTTACATCCGTAGCCAAATTAATGGTGGAGCTAATTGAATGAGTTGTATATTTTTGAACCAAGGCCTGCAACTCGACTCGTTTCTCCCAGTTAATTTCAGAAGCTGTTGCTCCTGCATATGGACTCTTACTGGCATCCGTTTCACCGGTAACCTTCATCCATTCTTCCACTTTTTTATGATAAACAATGAATTCTTCAAAGGCATCTCCTAGATCGTCGACAAAATCAACTCTGGCATTTTTATCATCCTGATTGATCTTTCTTCTTCTTTTATATGAAGTCATAAATACAGGTTCAATACCTGAAGAAACTTGAGCAAGCATACTTAAAGACCCTGTTGGAGCCACCGTGCTGATCGAAATATTTCTACGCCCATAATTCATCATACGTGTATAGAGATCTGGAAATTCATCTCTCAGCATCTGAACAAATTCGGATGTGTCTTCAATGTTACGATTAAAAATCTCAAATTGGCCTCTTTCAATGGCCATGTCAATACTGCTATCAAATTCTGCGGTCATTTTACTTTTCATGATACCGTCAACCTCGTTAATTGCTTCAGAAGAATCGAACTTCAAGCCAAGAGCTGCCATCGCATCCGCCAGAGCAGTAAAACCGAGACCTGTTCTACGTCCCTTTTTTCCAGTTTCCTGAAGTAATTTCCAAGTTTCAATCTCATCCTGCTTAATCTTATCCGGTTCAGGATCGCCTTGGATTTTGTTTAGTATCTTATCAACAGCCTCTAATTCAAGATCAACCAAATCATCCATGAGCCTCTGGCTTTCATATACAACTTCATAAAACTTTTTATGATCAAATTTTGCTTTTTCAGTAAAGGGGTGGTCAACGAAACTGAACAAGTTTACTGCAATCAGTCTGCAACTGTCTCCTCCTTGCATGGCAATCTCAGAACAAGGATTTGTTGATGAGTTTTTAAAGCCCGGATAGAGAGATGAAGTTGAATAATGGTGTTGTCTGTCCCAAAAGATTAGGCCTGGTTCAGCAGTATTATGAGCACTTTTTATAACGGTTTTCCACAACTGTTGGGCATCAATTTCTCGGGTGTACTTTGGGTCCTTCGATTCTATTGGCCATCTCAGGGTAAAGGTATCCTCGTTTTCAACGGCCCTCATAAATTCATCTGACAGTCTTATAGAAATATTAGCGCCAGTAACTTTGGTTAAGTCTTGTTTGATTGTTATAAATTCTTCAATATCAGGGTGTGCAATATCCATGGTAAGCATTAAAGCGCCCCGGCGTCCATTTTGAGCAACTTCTCTGGTTGTGGCAGAAAAACGATTCATAAATGAAACTGCACCTGTTGTAGATCCGGCTGCATTGGATACTTTGGCATCTTTTGGACGCAATTCGGAAAGGTCAACCCCAACACCACATCTTCTTTTAAAAAGCTGTGCCATTTGCTGATCAGTGTAAAAAATCCCTCCATAAGAATCATAAACCGGTGGAATAACAACACAATTAGATAAAGACGCTATGATCTCATTATTTCCCAGTCCAAACATTACACTTCCCTGTGGGATGACATATTTAAAATCTTTAAATAAATTATAAATGTATTTTTCGGTTGATTTCTTTCTTTTACCGCCATAAACGGAAAGACCTTCTACCGGAGTTTTAACCTTATTGTATTTTGCTTCGATACGGCCAAACTCTTTTGCCATTCGTTGATGCATATCATCTGGAGTAAGTTCGTTATACGTTCCGTCACTCTTTTTTAAGGCATACTTGTTGATCCAAGTTGTAGCTGCCAACTCATCACCTTTAAAGTATGATAATGAGCAATTTAGAACTTCTTCATAGGTATAACTCCCTTTTGTAACTTTTTCTTCCACCATGATTTTGAATGTAATTTTGAATGTAATTTTGAGTTTGAAACGAAATCTAAAATTAGTATAAAAGCTAAGTAATTAGGAAAGCATTTTTATTAATTATTAACAAATCATGGTTAACATTTTTTAATTTTTTGAAAGGCTTGATAGATAGTCACTTTCGAAGCATTTCATGAAAACAAAATATTTTTCATGAATAAATTGAAATTAATTTCTTACTTTCTAGGCAGGAAAACAGCCTTTATGAACTATCGCTCGAAAATCTTTGTTTTATCGGGTCTTTATGCCTTAGTAGCAATCTTTTTGACGAAAAAATTGTTCTTCAATTATTACTTTGGTGAAGAAGGAAGCAATCTTTTACCTTTAAGTTTTTTTGAAATAGTGATTTTTTCAATTGCCTTGATCACCTTTATCCTCACATTGATTTCCATTTCGGTAATCGTGAGGAGGCATACTAATCCTTTGAGTTTTAAAAAAAGATTCCACTTTCTGATTCCCTGCTTCATGGGATGGATCATCATATTTCTGCTGCTTCAACAAAATATGAGCGATATTGTTGTACCGGCCTCCATTATTATCTATGGATTAATCCTCTTAAATCTCAATAGATTTGTGACCAGTAGGTTAGTTTATTTTGGAATTGCAGTCATCTTGTTGGGGGTCATTTCTTTTTTGATCCCAACTAATAATTGGCTATTCTTAACTCTGGGTTTTGGTGTTTTTCCAATTGTTTTCGGACTCATTCTTTTAAGAAAGTCGAAAATATAAGCAAAGGGCTAAAAAAATTATCGCATTAAAGCATTCACGCATTTTCTATAAGAGCATCATTCCACCCCCTTCACATAAGCCTCCAAATACTGAAACCTTGGCGTTAGCCTGCCATTTCTGGTCATTCTTGCACGTTCCAAAATACCATCCTTATCACCATTAAAGAAAGCAGGGATCACATGGGTAACGAAGTTTTCACTAAAGCCCAGAGAAGCATCCCTGGGTAGTTCATTAGGAAGATTGTCAACGGCCATTACAGCGATGGCCTCAGAATTCATGAAATCAACTTCTGTTTCCTTTTCTCTATCATAACCATAAATGGGTTCTGCTATGGTAGAAGCTCGAAGCGTAGAGGCAACAGGTCCATCAATATCACAGCTGATATCAGCCACAACCCTTATTTTAAAAGCTGCTAATTTAGCGTCTTGTCTGGTAAAAATATAAGGTGCTCCTGCCGCGTAAAAATGTCCTGCTATATAAACATCGCTCACTTTAGCAAAGCGAAGAAAATCACTTTCGTAGGCTTCGGGATGATCAAAAAAGTCATACATGTCAATCAACTTGCCATCAGTTCTTTTGTTATAATCCAGCACATCAATCTGGCAATAAACGGCTTCGTCAAATGTTTTTGTCAAATAGTCGTCAATATTGACTTCCTTCAGGCCCATACCCTCTAACATTTCCTTTGATCCGTTGCTCACCCTTCCCTTTCCGGTAAGTACTATTTTAATATTTGGTAAACTGATTTTCTTTAATTCTTCTATACACTGCATCTGATCTGAAAGCTCCTGTACTTTAGGCAATAAAAAGCTATCCTTTTTAAGGCCAAGGGTTCTGATCGCGTTATAAGCTCCTACGATTCCGGCATAACGGCCAAAAGCGACGAGTCTGATCTCCTTTTGGTTTGTGATTACTTCGTGATCATAGAGCTCAATGTTTTTATTCAAAACGGCCCTGAGCAAGCCGCGGTTATAGGGCTGCTTTTTGATCGTATGAGAAAACATAAAATATTTTTTGCCATTGATAAGTGCATTAATCGGTACTTCCTTAACCCCGAGTAAAACATCTGCAGAGGAGACATCATCTACAACTTCAATACCATTATTGATATATTCCTGGTCAGCAAAAGTTCTGTTCTTACTTTTCTGCACAATAATATCCAGATCATTAAAGGCCGTTTTCAATTCCTTACACCCATATGGAGTAAGCACAACTCTTTTATCAGGCGGATTCTTACTCTCTTTGATAATACCAAATTTCATAATGTTTATTTTAAATAATAGCTGACAATATTTCCTGAATCACAGAATTGGAACAGTCTTTGCGCTAAGATATTTTGAATTGAACAAATGCACAAGGATTCCTTTTGAATTTTATACATTTGCGCTTTTAAGTTCTTTAAAATTTGGGGATGACTGGTTTTGACAGCGAGATCAGTTAGAATATAAGCATGCCGAGCTATGAAATAGTACTCGTAAAAATCAATTTCAACTTTTATAAACGGCGAAGATAATTACGCTTTAGCTGCTTAATCCGAATTATAGTAGGATCGAGCCTTGTCCCGCCAGGCGGGAAAGCTAAATGTCTCTTGAAAGCCTTGGTTAACGGCGTTCAGTTTTGAGGCATCGTAAAAGTAAACCTAGAAGGATCATTGTTTCGCTGGTCTTTCGAAACTAAAGAAACTAAGCTTGAAGTAGGTCGTTTTTAGTCGGCTTCAGGCCTACAATCAAATAAAAACTAAGCATGTAGAAAGTATTTTAGTTGCTTGTTTGGACGAGGGTTCGAGTCCCTCCATCTCCACTTTTATTACACCAATTGATAACAAAATCCTGTAAACATTTGATTTACAGGATTTTTCATTTTTACTGATGTCGTTTGATATCAAATAATAACATAAAAAAGGTGAGTTAATCGGTGAGTACTTTTAAAAAATAAAAGTACTCACCGATTTAGCCATAATTAGCTGTAATTTAATAAGTTATATGCACGTTTTTTTGATCTAATTTTTTGGTATTTCGTTCTTTTTTATATAATTTAGGTGAGCATAAAGAGACTATTTATGAAAAGTACATTTTCAGTCCTATTTTATCCTAAACGAAATGATATCAATTCAGCTCGTGAAGCCCCTGTTTATATGAGAGTAACAGTTAATGGCAGGCGAATTGAATTAAGTATTCATAGGAGGGTAAAACTGGCTAAATGGAATCATAAAGCTGGAAAATTATCGGGGACAAAAGACGAAGTAAGAGATTTTAATAATTATTTAGACGCCTTAAGAAACAAAATTTTCGACATTCAACAGCAACTTTTAAGACGCGGCATTAAAATAACTGCCGAAGCAATAAAAAACAGTTATTTAGGCATTGATGAAAAACAATTGATGCTTTTGGAAGTTTTTCAAAATCACAATGAACAGATGGAAATGTTAATTGGAAAAGAATATGCACTTAGCACGGTCAAAAAATACAAAACAGCATACAAACACTTAAAAAACTTCTTAGCGTATAAATTCAAGTTTAAAGACATTCCTATTGAAAGAGTGAATCATAGTTTTATAACTAATTTTGAATTTTATTTGAAGAGTGTCAAGAATTGCAACCATAATTCAACATTAAAGTATATTAAAAACTTTAAAAAGATTGTCATTATTGCATTATCTAATGGATGGATTGATAAAAACCCATTTATCAATTATAAATCCCACATAAAAACGGTTGAACGTGAATTTTTATCAAATGAGGAAATTCAACTAATGTTGTATAAAAAATTACATACTTCAAGACTTGAACAGGTTAGAGATATTTTTGTTTTTTGTTGCTATACTGGACTATCATATTCTGATGTTAAAAAGCTATCTAAAAATAATCTGGTTAAAGGAATTGATGGTGAAATGTGGATTAAAACCTATAGAACCAAAACAAATACTCCTAGTAATATTCCTTTGCTCCCGACAGCTCTAATGATTCTAAATAACTATAAAGATAATATTGAGGTAATTAATGGAACTGTTCTATTGCCAGTTTTAAGTAATCAAAAATCTAATGCTTATTTAAAAGAGATAGCAGATTTGTGTGGCATTAATAAAAACCTAACTACACATTTAGCACGTCATACCTTTGCAACTACTGTTACGCTTTCTAATGGTGTACCTATAGAGTCTGTAAGTAAAATGTTAGGTCATAAATCTTTACGAACCACACAACATTATGCCAAAATACTGGATAGTAAAGTTTCAGATGATATGGCTGCTTTGAAATCAAGAATAATTGAAAGCACTAAAAATGATTCTCCCGATACAGGAAATATGAAAATAGTTTAAGCCTATTTCCAAAATTTTTGAATACATCTTGGGTCATTATACCTCCATGATATTTGTTAGCCTGATAATTCATAACCAGGAGTTCAGCAGTTCGATTATACAACTAGATACTTGATTATTATCAAGTTACATTAATTTGCAATTGTTTTTTTTCTTAGGTAAAACATTAACATTTAAGATAACTAAACAACGGTAATAGAATGCAAAGATTATTAATGATTAGGATCAGTTGTTCTTAAAGAGGTTCATCATAGTTTTTATTGCTTTTCACCCTTAATTTATCCACAAAGCCAGAAACTGGACTGGTATATTCCTCCTTTATTTTAAAACCTTTCTCAATAAAATTTTTAGCGGTTTCTTTCCAGTTTTTTATTTTAAACCCACTATTTGGTTCCCAATTTTTGGCTTGAAAATATGAAAAGAATTTTTTTCCTTCAATAGCAGACCAGTTTTTTTCTTTAAAAAAAAGTAAAACTTCTAATTCATTTTCTGGCTTGGCTAGTTTATCCAGTTTATTAAAGTTTTCTTTTGTTTTATGTTTATAAGAAGATACCAATTTTTGGCCTGGTTTTGGGACGCAGCTGGCCATTATTTGGCCTGTACTTGTGCCATTACTTGTGTTAGTACTTGTCTCAGTACTTGTACCAAATTTGAACAACCTTATTCTAGATCCTCTTGCTGGATGATAAGATGGGTAGTATTGTAAATATCCCCATTCGTTCAAATCCTTAAGGTAGTTGTGATATGTTGTTTTAGACTTAATCTTGGCGTTTTCCATAATCAGTCCTCTATTTATAGTAATCGTTTCTTTAAAAAATTCTCTATTCCATTTTTGGAAGAATGCCAGATACAAGGTAATATGGCCTTGTTTGATCCTAATGTCATTGTTGAAGTGCTCAAAGGCAGTATTGAGATGAATGATGTAATTTACTTTTTCCATAATTTTAGGTGTTATCATTATCAATGTTTTTTTCTCGAAAACGTATCTCTTTCATCTCGTTTGAAAACTTCTTTTCTAAAACAATTGGTTTCTTATTTGGTTCAGCTTCCTTAAAAAGGGATTGCATCATTGCCACAGTGGGTTTGGTTTGGTTCTTTTCAATGTCTTTCATTATTGCTATCACTCCATTAATTCTTTTTTTAATCAAGCTCTCCAAAGTTTTCATATTTGGCCCCATAGATTCATTTGGAGAAATACCATTGTCTTCAAAAAACGCTATCATCAGTAAAAGCGTCATTGATTGTGATTTGGAAATACTTCGACAATAGCGTCTAAATTTTTTGACAACAGATGCTTTAATACTTATACTCTCAAACTGTTCTTTTTCGTAACCTCTATCCATTTTTTCGTGAAATATTTGTTGATTCTATTGGGCTGTCAGGGTTTTTCCGTGAAAAAACACTCCTTGCCAGCTATTTTTAAAACTCAATATTTATTTAAAACTCAGTAAATCAACTGTTTGAAACATAAAATGGAATACGTAACATCGCGCAGCGTGTTACCCTCTTGCTTTTCCATTTCAGTCTCGCTACGCGAGAAAAAAACACAAAACAAATAGGAAACTTATTTGCTTATTTACATTAATAAATTCCAAACAATGGTTGATTGAAAAGCTTAGCTTATAGCGAAAGTCAGTTTAAAAAAATTGCTAAACTTGATATAGAAAGTCAAAATCTCTAGTATAAAAATACTCTTAAATATTGATATGATAAACTTAAATAATGGATTTGTCGACTATTAAAACATCAGTGTTATCAAAATAAATCAAATAAGATCATATGATACCATCATCGGCAAAACTAAAGTAACTATGGCTTGGTGTAATGATCAAATGATCCAGAAGTTTGATATCTAATAAGTCACAAGCTTGTTTTATTTTAAAGGTCAAACTTTTATCAGACTCGCTTGGTTTTAAGTTTCCAGAGGGGTGATTATGAGCTAATATAATAGCTGTGGAAAGTGACTTTAAGACAACAGCGAATAGGATTCTAATATCCACTAAGGTACCTGTTATTCCACCTGAAGAAATTTCATATATTCCCTTAACTATATTGGAATTATTTAGCAGCATAATTTTAAAGGATTCATGAAGTTCAATAGTGTCATTATCCCAGGTGTCAAATAGTATCTTTGCCGCATCAGATGAAGCGTTAATTTTACTAAGATCTGAAGATGTAACTCTGTTTTTGTAACTAATCTTTATTTCACTAACACAACCCATAAATATTATTTTTAAAATGGTTAAACTTTTTTGATACAAATTCAAAAGGGATGTTAACTTTCCATTTAACCAAATTTTACATTTGGTGTATGGAAATTACATCCCAATTTTGTCATCAAAAAAGTAAACTATAAATAATATGGGGACGGGTTTAGATAAAAAGGTATCAAATTTATAGCAGAAGCCCAAGTTCAAATTATTCTGCAAATAGTACAATAGGATATTGAATTTTCAAACCAAAAATCGAAGTATTTAGTCAAACATCAATTTTTAATGCATTTGAAAATAAATAAAGGGAAAATACTCAGCAAGGAATTGAAGAAAACAATTAATATTTATAGCAACATTAGACCCTAATATAGTCTTAAAGGAAACACCTCTTCAGCAATATATTAGGGAATTGATACAAGTTTTGAAAAACACAAATCAAATTTTATGGATCATAAAAAATATAGAGTCATGCAAAACAAAAGGAATAGATGTAAGGGTTGTATTTCACACTAATAGAAAAAATTCCATTAAATGAGGATAGTTAAATAAAATTCTAAATTGGAAATGCCAACTTCCATAAATTTTCATGATTCCCTTATAAGGGAATCATTTTATTAAAAACATCATAGAAAGTGCAAGGAAATACACCAGAAGAAGCATATCAAGGAAATATTCTAAATTTTGAACAATATAAATCACATTTTATAGATCTTAAAAAATATAGAGTTCTTCAAAACAAAAAGAATAAATGTAAAATCTGTCTTCCAAATTGATATAAATTTTTCAATTAATCTCCACAAATAATTAATCTTCTAAAATAGTCTTCTAAAATAGAATTGAAAAAACAACTACTTTTTATAGATTCCCTTATAAGGGATAAGTTTTATTAAAAACCTCGTGGAAATAGCAGGTCCTTAAAGCTGATCTTACGCAAAAATTAGCACAATAAAAAAACGAGCATAATTGCTTATACTCGTTTTCCAATTTACATGTTATGGCTCAAAGTCAAAGACTTTGCGCAGCTGGGGTATTTTCCTAAAACTTAATACTAAATCAAGTTGAAAGGTCTTCTATTTTAACTAAAAACCATTTGCCCTTAATTCGTTTAAAATAATAATTTATTGCTATCCCGTTCTCAATACCTATAATTGAATAAACTTTCTCATCTGAATCTGGAATTTTAGTTTTAGAAAAATCATTATAATAATAATCAAAGCTATTATTTTCAAATTTCTTAATTTCAATAAATTTCCAATCGCTTCGTTTAAAAACTTTATTTATGGTTGAATTCAAATCTTCACTCAAAACACTTTCCGTTAAAGGAAATTCTATTCTACTAAATTGATATTCTTCAATTTTGCAAAAGTCTTGAAAAAATATAAAAAAATTTTCGCTTTCAAATTGACTTTCAATAGATTCCGTTTTTGTTTTTTCAAAAATACTATTAGCTTTTTTATCTTCATTTTTACATGAAATAAAGGTAAATACAAGTAATACAATTATCAATAAGCTTTTCATTACTTTAAATAGTTTTTAATAATATCCCAAATGGCATTCCACCCTTGTTCAATTATGCTATTATTTATTTTTTTTACTTCACCCTTTTTTAAACCATCTTTATAAGCTTTTAACTTTTTTGCATCCCCTCCAAATTCACCAAAGAAATCCGCATTGCTGACGGTTCCATAAGTTCTGTCTTCAAAATTAACTACATTTCCATCCGAATCAACAGCATCTACATGTAAATGTTGAAAACCTGTTCTCTTTTTTCCAGTTTTGCCAATTATTTGGCCCTCCAATACGGAATTACCAATTGATAGACCACCAGTTGAATTTAAATGTCTAAAAGTTACTTTATCTCCATTAGAATATTCGATTGTAACATTTCCTTTGCCTTCATTCACATCAACAACCTTACCATCTCCTAAAGAGTATAAATTTCTACCGACTTTTGCTCTAAAATCGGTTCCAACATGTGGACTAGTCATTGGATTATTTTCAGTACCACGTCTTTTAATATTCCATGCCGAGGTTCTAACAATTGCTTCATGGCTTCCATTAACCAAATAAGCTTTATACTCTTGGGTATATTCTGAGCTTTCAAAATACCCTGTTTGAGTTCTCCATCCTCGACCCCTAGAATATGTTTTTTGATTATCCAAATAAACAGAACTGTTCTTTTGAACTACATAAGTACCTTTTAAAGGCCATTCAATATCTCCCTCTTTATCTATTACATTAATGGGGTTATTAAAAGCAAATCGATAAGGAGTAAGCTCAAAAAATACTTCAGCAGCAGGGTCTAAGTTCATCCAACGACCAAGAGCAGGGTCATAATTTCTAATCCCAAAATCATATATCTCAAAACTACTGCTTCCTACAACATCATCTTGAAGCTCCTTACCACCAAACATATATTTGTGATGGGTTCCATTGATAGCTGTATTGTATCCTTGGTGTTTTAAACCAAATGGATAGTAGTTATGCTCTTCTCTAGTTTCTGAAGTCGCAATGCTTCCATTATTATCAGTATCATGATAACTCAATCTAATATTTCCTAAGTGATCCTTATACTGATAAACATAATCAAAAGATGATCCATCAGGCTCTACATATCCTTCTGGATGATTAAAAAATTTCAATGAACCTCCTTCGTATACATAATTCCCTGCATAATCTATGGTTGTAAGGCTACCGTTATTATTGACAACTTTCTTCAACTTAACACCACTAGCATCATAAGTATAATTGATCTTTTTGGCACTAGAGTTATCAAATTCAACTTCAGTAGGAAGATTCAAGTGATTATATAAAACACTGGTTATTCCCTTATTAGCATCAGAGGTTAAGTTGCCATTGGTATCATATACATATTCTGTTGATGCAGTTGAACCATTTTTAAAACCAAATGTATTGCTTCCCCCTGTTAACTCTTGCACATTCTGCAATTGGTTACTATTGGGATAATAGTTGTAATCCAAATTATCCATAATACCATACTGGGTAACAACACCATTACCATCAATCATGGTATGACCCTTTCTTTCTAAGTCTGTGATATTTCCATTTTTGTCGTAAGCTACTGAAGTAAGATTATAAAGTCCGGTATCATCAACTCCGCCCGTAATTCTGTTTAGAGCGTCGTAGGTATATTCATAATCTTTCAAACTACCATCTGTATTGGCTGTCTTCCAAAGAGTCTGACTAATATTACCGTTATATAACCTTTTATTCACATCGGTAATATCATTATAATTTAAATTAAATGCAAATAAATCAGAGCCAATACTATTTACGTCATTGATCTGTTTTAACCAGCCTCTAATATTATAAGTAAAATCAACAGTTTGGAGACGAACTTGAGTTGTGTCGCCACCAACACCTTTTGCATTTAGAAGACCTAATTGATCATAGATGTTTTGGACAATTACCTCTTTAATACTTCCATCAATAGTTTGAGTTTGCTCCGTTAATCTGCCCATATGGTCATAATCAAATTTATCTACAGTTGTAATGGCATCAAAATTCGTTCTTGTATGGGTATTTGTGGTCTGCTCAACATTTCCAACAAAATTCAATTTACTTTTCACCTTATCGGTAGTGCTTAAATAATCATTAAAGCTATACACATAAATAGGCCTGGATTTAGTGTCGTAATATGAAACCGTGGTTATCCATTTTACTGGTGAAGATTCTAATACCCTGACTTTACTTCCCGTAGATAGCCCTTTGACATTCGTAATTGGTGTTATACCATAGGATGTTTCTGAGCTCCCTAATACCTTATCAAAGGTGTAATTATCGTAATAATTAATAGTGTGAAGTTCTGAAATGATTGTTGGATAAGCGCCATTATCATAGTAAATAATTGTTCCCGCAATACTAGTTGAAGAGTTGCTTTTTGTTACATACTGCGAATTAACAGCGTTTGCGGCTTGTTGAAGCGTTGTTCTTGAACTGGTACTATTAATAAACCCTGTATAAGCAATTCTGCCATAAGCGTCGTATTTTGTAAATAGCCATTTGTCTTGTCCGTCCAATACAGCATCTTTAGTTAGAATTGGTTGATCTATCTTATTATAGACAATATACTCCCATCCTTTGCCCGGTATTTTCTTTTCTATAAGCCTGTTTCCATCATCATACTTGTATTGATAACACAACTCTGATAACTCCGTACTATTCGGTATTCCTCCAGTTGGCTCTGATTTTGGAGGTAACACAAAAGATAGGTTTCCATAATCATCATAAACATAATAGGTGTCATGTTTTGTTGAAGTACTATTAATATCTGCATAGGTTCTCTTTAAAATCACCCTACCTAGTTTGTCTTTGAATTCTTCTGTTGAATGATTGGTCCCTGAAGTATGATTTTCATCATAGGTAATTGTTTTAAACAATTCATTTGGATCGTAATGATCCGCTTCATTAAGGGTTGTATTGTATATCCCATTTGAACTATCATAAGTTGTCAATACATTATACAGTTTTACCTTACCTATACCGTTTGACTGTCGATCAAATTCAATTTCATGACCATTACCTAATTTCCAATCTTCTCCAGGAGCTGCTTGTTTTAAAACCCTATTTAATGGTGAGTTCTCATATAATTTTTCAGAATATGGATTTGGCGTTTGGGCACCTGTCCATTCATTCGGAAACTTTGCATCATAATAATCCTCTAGGTCAGTTGACAAATCAATGTCTTTATACCCTCCTGCATTGTTTGATACTGCTACCGGTAGGTAGTCTTTGTCCTTTCTACCATACTGATCATAGTCAATATGTGTGATGATGTCCTGCTTTGAGCCTCCTGCTCCAATGCCTACATTTTGCATGGGTCTTCCTAGACCATCAAAATAGGTAACACTTTCAATTTTTTGATCATCATTCAACATTGATACATCAGCTATAGTATCTCTAGGTGTAATGGTATAAACATAATTCTGATCACTTAAAGATAAGATACTCCCTGCCTGCGTGCTAATCTGGATATTATCTATACTCATGTCTCCTTTGTAGGAGCTTCCTGTTATACCGGTGAATCTAAATTTCACTGTACTATTACTATAACTTGACAGATCTACCCCGGCTGTTTCCCAAATGTTCCCCTTATCACCCTGCAAGGTCCATATCGTCTGCCAACTACTACCTCCATTGCTACTTGCCGACAAGGTTAACTGACCCATGTGAGCACCATACATATGGTAATCAAAAGAAAATGTTCCACTAGATGCAATTGCATAGGCGATAGAAGTAATTGTAGCGGTCTTTGATGGGTAGTTGGGAGATGAAGCTTCCGTGTAGATATAATAGCTTCCCTCGCTAGCTGACGATGGTCCAGTACTACCTGAACTTGTTGAACCTGTTTTTCGTGTCCAATCAAAGTCTTCATTACTCTCTTGGGTCCAGTCCCCTAAACCACTCTCAAAATCAGAGGAGTAGGTTGTTGTACCACCACCACCGCTTGGACAACCGGCATTTGTACCATAGGTGCTTGGGCACCCATCTGTATTATCTGATACGTATCCTGTAGGTTGTGTGCATTGTGATAAAGTCGAAGCTGGATCTCCAAA